>OUME01000019.1_pt1 | contig 12921 bp, 8 predicted proteins | sample 1690961 | NCBI WGS metagenome assembly OUME01 (sample SAMEA3914864, study PRJEB12502) | metagenome | biome: forest; material: soil | place: USA | collected 2012-03-12 | depth 0.3 m | reverse complement strand
GGGGCAGGATGGCCTGGAACTTCCGGTCGCGGCCCTGCTTGGCGGAGCCGCCGGCGGAGTCGCCCTCGACGATGTAGATCTCGCACAGGGCGGGGTCTTTTTCCTGGCAGTCGGCGAGCTTGCCGGGCAGGCCCAGGCCGTCGAGAACGCCCTTGCGGCGCGTCATCTCGCGGGCCTTGCGGGCGGCTTCGCGGGCGCGGGCGGCGTCGAGGATCTTGCCGCAGATGGTCTTGGCGTCGAGCGGGTTCTCGAGCAGGTAGTCGGTCAGCAGGCGGCTGACGATGTCTTCCACCGGGGCGCGCACTTCACTGGAGACCAGCTTGTCCTTGGTCTGCGAGCTGAACTTGGGCTCGGGCACCTTGACCGACACGACGCAGGCCAGGCCTTCGCGCATGTCGTCACCGGCGACTTCGACCTTGGCCTTCTTGGCCAGCTCGTTGTCGTCGATGTATTTGTTGATGACGCGGGTCATCGCGGCGCGCAGGCCGGTCAGGTGGGTGCCGCCGTCACGCTGCGGGATGTTGTTGGTGAAGCAGAGGACGTTCTCGTTGAAGCCGTCGTTCCACTGCATCGCCACTTCGACGCCGATGTTGGTGTTCTGGTCGCTCATCTTGTCGCCCACGGCGTGGAAGATGTTCGGGTGCAGGGTGGTCTTGCCCTTGTTGATGAACTCGACGAAGCCCTTCACGCCGCCGGCGTAGGCGAAGTTGTCTTCCTTGTTGTTGCGCTCGTCGACCAGGCGGATCTTGACGCCGTTGTTCAGGAAGCTCAGCTCGCGCAGGCGCTTGGCGAGGATGTCGTAGTGGTAGTCGTTGTTCTGCTGGAAGATTTCCGTGTCGGGCAGGAAGTGGACCTCGGTGCCGCGCTTGTCGGTCTCGCCGATGACCTTCATCGGGCTGGTCTCGACGCCGTTGACCATGACGATCTCGCGGTCCTGCGGGATGCCCTTGGCGAACTCCAGGAAGTGCACCTTGCCGTTCTGGCGCACGGTCAGGCGCAGGAACTTGGACAGGCCGTTCACGCAGCTCACGCCCACGCCGTGCAGGCCGCCGGAGACCTTGTAGCTGTTCTGGTTGAACTTGCCGCCGGCGTGCAGCTCGGTCAGCGCGATCTCGGCGGCAGAGCGCTTGGGCTCGTGCTTGTCGTCCATCTTGACGCCGGTGGGGATGCCGCGGCCGTTGTCGATGACGGAGATGGAGTTGTCGGTGTGGATGGTGACGACGATGTCGTCGCAGTGGCCGGCCAGGGCCTCGTCGATGGAGTTGTCCACCACTTCGAAGACGAGGTGGTGCAGGCCGGTGCCGTCGGAGGTGTCGCCGATGTACATGCCGGGGCGCTTGCGCACGGCCTCCAGGCCTTCCAGGATCTGGATGGAGTTGGCGTCATAGACCGCGCCCGATTTGGCCTCGGCCGCGGCGGCCGCCTGCTGGTTGGCGTTCAGGCCGTCGGGGTGCTCGGGGCTGCTGGAAACATCACTCATCGGGAACTCTCTCTCACTCACGGGCGATATTTCATCGCCCTTTAAAAGCACTGAAGCGGGCCGAAGCCCGCTGTGTCCAAGTCAGGGGTGCTGACTCAGATCCGCATCGGCATCACGACGTACTTGAAGCCGGTGGTTTCGGGGATGGTCAGCAGCGCGCTGGAGGCGCTGTCGTTGAGGTCGATGCAGACCATGTCCTGGCTCATGTTGGCCAGGGCGTCCATCAGGTAGGTGACGTTGAAGCCGGTCTCGATCTTGTCGCCGCCGTAGTCGATCTCGATCTCTTCCTTGGCCTCTTCCTGCTCGGCATTGCTGGACGCGATGGACAGCAGGCCCGGCTCGAAGGTCAGGCGCACGGCCTTGAACTTCTCGCTGGTCAGGATGGCGGCGCGCTGCAGGCTGGACAGCAGCGGGGCGCGGCCCAGGGTCAGGCGGAACTTGTGGTTCTTGGGGATGACGCGGTTGTAGTCGGGGAACTTGCCCTCGACCAGCTTGGTGACGAACTCCATGCCGCTGAAGCTGAACTTGGCCTGGTTGCCGGCAAAGCGCATCTCGATCGCGTCGTCGTCCTTGCCGTCCTTCAGCAGGCGCTGCAGCTCCAGCACGGTCTTGCGCGGCAGGATGACTTCCTGCTTGGGGATGTCGGTGTCCAGCTCGGCCTGGGCCAGGGCCAGGCGGTGGCCGTCGGTGGCCACCAGCGTCAGGTTCTTGCCTTCGGCCACGAACAGGATGCCGTTCAGGTAGTAGCGGATGTCGTGCACCGCCATGGCGAAGTGGACCTGGTTGATCAGGCCCTTCAGCGCCTTCTGCGGCACGCTGAAGGCGGGGCCGAAGTCGGCGGCTTCCTGCACCAGGGGGAAGTCATCGGCCGGCAGGGTCTGCAGCGTGAAGCGACTCTTGCCGCCCTGCAGGGTCATCTTGTTCTGGTTGCTCGTCAGGCTGACGACCTGGTCGGCCGGCATGGAGCGCAGGATGTCGATCAGCTTGCGGGCGCCGACGGTGGTGTTCAGGTTGGCGACGTCGCCGTCGAATTGCACCGTGGTGCGGACCTGGATCTCGAGGTCGCTGGTCGTGAGCTCCACCTGGTTGCCGGTCTTGCGGATCAGCACGTTGGCCAGGATGGGCAGCGTGTGGCGCCGCTCGACGATGCCGGACACTGCTTGCAGCGCGCCGAGCACCTGGTCCTGGGGAGCTTTCAAAACGATCATGGAGGCCTCTTGAGAGGGATCTGGGGGAGGGAGTCTTGGCCTGGGCACTAACCCAGAAACCGCGCGCGCGCGTGAAGCTGCGATTGTCGCCCGGAAACGGTGCCCGGCCGGCCGGCGGGGCTCTCCCGCAGGCTACGGGACAACCCGGGGATGTCCCGGCGCCACCCAGAAAAGCGAAACGGGCCCGCAGGCCCGTTTCTTCCCTCCACCGGGCCGCAAGCGACCCGGTCCCTCACTCAACTCAGCGGCGGCTCTGGCGGCGCGCGAAGCCCAGGCCCAGCAGGGCGCCGGCGACCAGGGCCAGCGAGGCCGGTTCCGGCACGTTGTTGGCGGCCGCCGCGAAGACGTGGTTGAAGGCGCCACCGCCGAGGGCGGCGCGGTCGCTGCCCACCCAGGCGGAGAAGTCGCCGAAGTTGTTGTAGCCCACGGCGCCGACGTCGGCGAAGAAGTTCTCGGCCAGGGCCAGGCCCGAACCGTAGGAGTTGTAGGTCGGCAGGTGCGAGCCGTCGCCGTAACCGTCGTACCAGGCCATGTGGTCGACCATGGTGTCGGAGGTGGAGATGGCGTAGTTGCCGGCGCCGAAGTTGATGACGGCGGCCTGCAGGGCGGTGTAGTTCAGCGGGCCGGTCGGCCAGGCCGGACCGTTGCCGACGTTGTAGTCGCCGACATAGGTCCAGCTGACGTTGGACGAGTCCAGATAGGTGTTGCCCACCACCAGGGCTGCCTGGGCGGAGGCCGCCAGCGTCAGCGTGGAGAGGGTCAGGGCGATCTTGTTCAGCAGCTTCATGGTGGGTACTTCAAGTTAGGGATATGCCGAGGCAATAAGCAACCACCATGCCAGCCATACGAATCAGGGACTTGCGCTCATCTCCCCCTTACTGCTGGCAGATTCGCCGACACCCCCGTCTACGGGATCGATCGTCTGATTCGTGACAGGCTTCACGGGCCAGGCCCCGCCCTCGCTGAAGGCCTGCCAGCCCCAGCCCACCCAGCGCAGCAGCGAGGTTGCCAGCCACAGCGCCCAGGCCAGCATCAGCGCGCGGTAGAGCCAGACCGGCGCGCTGAGCACCCAGGCGCCAGCGGTGCGCTCGGTGAAACGGTCGGACAGCCAGCTCAGCTCGTGGCTGGTGGAGTTGGGGCCGGCGACCAGCAGGTCGGGATAGCCGAGCAGGCCGGTGCGCAGCACGTCCAGCAGGGCGCCGATGGCAAACAGGGTCCAGAACACCAGCAGCAGTTGCACGAGGATGCGCAGCCCCCTTGCCGCATTCGGCATGGCTCCCACCCAGCGGCGGCGCGCCTCCAGCAGCGCAAACCAGCCGGCCAGCAGCACCAGGGCCACCAGCGACACCGGCGCCACGCCCAGGGCCAGGATCAGCCACGCCGGGCGCGCCATGACCCCCGGCAGGCCGCGCGGGGCAAACCAGGCCAGCACGAGGACGACGACCAGCACGCCCCAGATCAGCACCGCCGGCCCCATCAGCGGCCCGCCGACGGCGAGCACGATGCGGTCTTGCGGCACGTTCAGCGTCAGCGCGTCGTTGACGCCGGGCAGGCCCAGGGCCAGGCCTTCGTGGTGCCACCAGGTGCCCATGCCTTCGGGCGCGCGCCAGCGGATCTGCACGTCCTGGGCGCCGGGCGTCAACGGCAGCGTGACGGCGCCATCGCGCAGCTGCAGCGGCAGGGTCTGCCCGCGCAGGGTCACGCCCGTCAGCTCGGCGCCGGCCGGCAGCTGGATGCTGTGCGGGCCGCCGAGGCTGGCGCGCAACTTGAGGTCGAGTTGCGCATCGGTGCTGCGCTCGCCGGGGTCCAGCGTCGTGCGGGCGCTGTCCAGCGTCAGCGTCTGGCCGGGGATGCCGGCGGGCTTGCGCACCGTCAGCTTCAGCGTCTCGCCGGGCCAGGGCCGCCACTCGGGCTGCCATTGGCCGGCCTGCTGCAGGGCCGTGGCGGGCAGGCCGCTGGACTCCACATGCCATTGCGTGGACGCATCCACCGTCCAGTGCTCGACCTGGTTGGGCTCCTTGCCGGCCAGCAGTGTCAGCGCCTCGCTGGGCTTGAGGGTGCTGGCAACCTCGGCCGCGTCCTCCCCGCCCAGCTGCAGGCTGGCCACGCCGCCGTCCACCGTCACGCGCGCGTCGCTGACGGCCTCGCCGGGCAGCAGGGCCCAGCGCACGCGCAGCGGTGCGCGGCTGGGGGCCAGGCGCTGGATCTGCGTCGTCACCTGCCAGCGCAGGCCGAGCTGCAGCAGCCGGTCCACGCGCACCAGCGGCGGCAGCGCGTCGCGCTGGGTGCCGGCGTCCTCGGTGCGGGCGCTGCCGGCGCCGGCCTCGCGGCTCAGCGTGATCGCGCCGGTGCTCTGGCCGCGCGGGTCCAGGCCGGCCAGCGACCAGCCCTTGAGGTCGCTATGCAGGGCGCGCGGCGGCAGCGGCAGGGTGATGTCCAGGCTGCTGGCGCCGCCCACGTCGGCGCTCAGCACGACCTGGTGCACACCGGCGGGCACGGCGACAAGCAGATGCCCTTCGTCGTCGCGCCGCGTCGCGGCGGGCTGGCCGTCCAGCGTGATGTTGGCCGGCTGCCAGCCCGTGCCCTCGCCGGGCAGGGGCACGGCCGTCAGGGCCTGGGCGTGGATCTCGGCGCGCAGCTGCACGGCCGAGCCCGAGGCACTGACGAGCAGGCGGGCCAGCTCGGCGCAGCGCGGCGCGCAGTCGGGCGGTGTGGCGAGCTTGTCGCGCAGGGCCTTGAGCTGGTCGTCGCTGGGCCAGCCGGCGCCCTGGGCTTCGCTTGGTTGGGGCGTCAGGCCCAGCATCAGCAGCAGGGCTGCGGCCACGGTGCCGGCGGCCATGCGTGGCGCGCGCCGCTGCGGCGGCTTCATGCCGGTGACGACGATGAGGGCCAGGGCCAGCAGGGCCAGGCCGGCCAGCTTCATCAGCGCCGTCGCCCAGGGCGGCAGCAGCCACAGACGCAGCGTCTGCTCGGGCGTGACGGGGCCGCTCCAGGTCAGCATGTGCCCGCGCCAGTTCCAGGTCGGCAGGCCGGGGCCGGTCTGCACGCGCGCATTGGGGTCGACGCGTTCCATGGGGGCGCGCTTCTGAATGACGCTGTCGTATTTGCTTGGCGGCGCCGGTGACACGATGGCAGGTGCGGGCAGCATCCGTTCTTCCACGATGCTGACCGCATCCGGCGCCGCGCGCTCCGCCTGCACGAAGCCGGGCTGGAAGCGGCTGGGCTCGTCCAGGCTGGGATAGAGGGACTCCCTGACCTGCTGCACCGCAAACGGCAGCAGCAGCAGGGCCAGCATGCCGGCCACGGCGAGGCGGCCACGCGCAAAGGCCAGCTGGGCGCGCCCGGCCGGCAGCACGCGGGCCAGGGCTGTCAGCGCCAGCAGGCCGAACCACAGCACGGCCGGCGGGCTGCCGGGGGTGTGCCAGGTCAGCACCAGGGCCAGGCCGAGCAGCACGCCGACGCGCCAGCCCAGCAGGCGGTAGGCCGCCAGCGCGGCCAGCAGTACGAAGAAGAAGTCCCACAGCGTCCACAGCCCGACCCAGGCGCCGCTGGCGCTGCTGGGACCCTGGGCATGCAGCAGGCGCCAGCCGGGCGGCAGCTGCAGCAGGGCCTGCAGCTTGTCGACGCTGACGCTCCAGCCGCTGGCGGGCAGGGCGCGGTCGGCGGGCCAGCGGCTGTCGGCTTCGATCTGGGTGTTGCGGTCGCGCACCTCGAAGCCGCCGGGGCCGTCGGCGGCCAGGCGGGTGATGGGCTGGTCGCCGCCGTTCAGGGCCGCGCGGCCGAGCTGGCCGGGCGCGGGCATGTCCAGGCGCGAGCTGGCCGACAGCTGGCCGTTGAACTTGTCGTTGGCGGTCAGGCCGTGGCCGTCGAAGTCCAGCCACAGCCGGCGCTCCAGCTTCAGCGTGTCGGGCGCGGGCTTGGCATTGCCGCGTTGCAGCTCGGTCAGCTTCAGCGTCTCGCCGGGTTTGAGGCGGAAGGCCGGCAGGGCGCGCCAGGCATCGGGCATCTCGACCTGGCGCGGGTCGACGCTGGTCGGGCCCTCGGGGCGGATCAGCCGCAGCGCCGGCGCAGCCTGGACGACCCAGACCTCCTCCTCGGGCGCACCCTCGGGCAGCTTGAGCGACTGCACCGGTGAATTGAGCCGCGAGCGCAGCTCGATGTGCCAGTTGCCCGGCCGGGCCTGCACGATGAGGCGGCCGTCATCGGCCAGGCGCGCGGGCAGTTGGCTGTCCAGCTGCATGGCGCGCAGGCCCGGCAGCAGGGCCAGGGGCAGCTCCACGGCGCGAGCGCGGCCGGCCACGCGCAGGTCGAAGGCGGTGGTGACGGTCAGCGGCAGCTCGTCGTCGACCAGGCGCACGGTCTGCACGCTGACGCTGTCGCTGGCTTCGGCCGGGCTGGCCACGGCCTGCAGCCACAGCCGGCCCTCGCCGTCGGGCGCACGGGCCTGGGTCGCACCGTTGCTGGTCACGACGATGGTGGCGAGGTTGGCGGGAACCGCCAGGTTCTGCGGCATCTCGGCCCAGGCGATGCGGCCTTCGATGACGTGAACGCCGGGTGGCAGCCAGACGGCCGGGTGCTCGCTGGCTTCGACCACGGCCAGGGCCTTGCCACCGGCCTTGACGTCCTGCGGCCACGCGCCGGCCTCGCCCGGCAGCGCGATGCGGGCCGGCGCGCCGAAGACCTGCACCTCCAGCTTGAAGGCGGCCTCGCGGGCGCCGGCGCTGAGCTGCAGCCGGCCGGGCCAGACGCAGACGGGCGTCTCGCCCTCGGCCACGCCGGTCGGGCAGCCCAGCGGCGGCTGGCCCTGCTGGGCCCAGGGCAGCCAGTCGCGCGCGGCGGCGGGCAGTTCGGCGGGCGTCAGCGGCGCGGCCTGGGCCGCAACGGCGGCCATCCACAGGCCAGCGGCCAGCGAGCGGATCTTGTTTGTCTGCATCGGCATCTCCCTTGCGGGGCCGATGGTCGCAGACTCAGAGGGGGTTTCGCATCAGGGCTTCACGCGGACGATCTTGCCGTGGGCTTCCAGCACCAGGTAGAGCAGGCCGTCCGGGCCTTCGCGCACATCGCGCATGCGGCCGGCGTCGGCGAAGAGCTTCTCCTGCTCCATCGGCCGGTTGTCGGCGTCGAGCTTGACGCGCTCCAGGTAGCCGAACTTCAGCGAGCCGATGAAGAAATTGCCCTGCCAGGCCGGGCCGTACTTGGCGCTCTTGAGCCGCACCAAGCCCGACGGCGCGATGGAGGGCACCCATTTGACGATGGGCTGTTCCATGCCGGCCTTGGCGAAGATGCCGTCGCCGACCTTGGTGCCGTCGTAGTTCAGGCCGTAGCTGATGACGGGCCAGCCGTAGTTCAGCTTGGGCTTGATCAGGTTGAGCTCGTCGCCACCCATGGGGCCGTGCTCGTGCTCCCAGAGCTGACCCTTGTCGTCCAGGGTCAGGCCTTGCGAGTTGCGATGGCCGTAGCTCCAGATCTCGGGCAGGGCGCCGGGCGTGTTCACAAACGGGTTGTCGGTCGGCACGCTGCCATCCTTGCCGACGCGCACGATCTTGCCGAGGTGGTTGTCCAGGGTCTGGGCGCTGTCCCGCTGGCTGAAGCGCTCGCCCATGCTCAGCATCAGCTTGCCGTCGGGCATCTCGACGATGCGGCAGCCGAAGTGGTGCTTGCTCTCGACCTTGGGCTTCTGGCTGAAGATGACCTTCACGTCGGTCAGGCGCCTGGCGTCTTCGCTGAGGCGGGCGCGGGCCAGGGCGGTGCTGTTGCTCTTCTTGTCGGCGCTGGGCTCGGCGAAGCAGAAATAGAGGGTGCGGTTGCGGGCGAACTCACTGTCGGTGACGACGTCCAGCAGGCCGCCCTGCACGACGGCATCGACGGTGGGCACGCCGGCGATGGGCGCGCTGGGCTTGCCGCCGGCCTTGGCCGTGCGCATGGTGCCGTCGCGCTCGGTGATGAGGAACTGGCCATCGGGCAGAAAGGCCACGGCCCAAGGCGTCTTGAGGCCTTCGACGACGGTTTCGAGTTCGGGGGCGGCCTGGGCGAGGCCGGCGCCGAGGGCGAGAAGCAGGGGCAGGAGACGCTGGTTCATGGGCGTTGGGAGGGCTTGGCGCGGGGGAGGCGCATCATCGCAGTTGGTGATTGGGCATGCAGCTTGCCGGGCATCCCGCCATGCAGCGCTATCTCAACCGCAACGGCGACTCCGGCGTCGTGGCCTATGAACTCGGCCCGGCCAGCATTGCCGTGCGCTTTGTCGATGGCTCGGTCTATGTCTACGACGGGCAGCGGCCGGGTGCGGCGCAGGTCGCCGACATGAAACGACTCGCCCAGGCCGGGCGGGGTCTGAGCGGGTACATCAGCCGCTGCGTGCAGCAGAACTTCGCGAAGAAGCTGCGTTAGGCGCGCTTCATCACCACCAGCAGCCCGTCGACGGCCTGGTCGCTTTCCTTGCGGATGGCGCAGCGCGTGGACGATTCGATCGCCAAGCCATGCGTGGCCGCCAGGCGCTGCAGATAGGCCAGCGAATGCGCGTAGCGACGCTTGGGGCCGAGGCGGAAGTCGATCTCGTCCTCGCAGGCCTCGACGGAAAAGGCGAACAGGCCGCCGGGGCGCAAGGCCGTCGCGGTGGCGGCGAAGACGGCCTCGAGATCGCCGATGTAGACGAAGACGTCGGCCGCGACGGCGATGTCGAAACGCTGGCGCTGGCCCTCCAGCGCCGCGGCGATGTCGCCCTGCACCAGTTCGTCGTACAGCCCCAGCTCGCGCGCCTTGGCCAGCATCAGGCCGGACAGGTCCACGCCGGTCAGGCGTTGGGCGAGAGGCCTGAGCAGCGGGCCGCACAGGCCGGTGCCGCAGCCCAGGTCGATGACTTCGCCGCCGGTCGGCGGCTGGGCGCGCTGCAGCTCCGCGCAGAGCAGTTCTGGCGTTCGGTAGCCCAGGGTCTTGACGAGGTGGTCGTCGAAGTTGTGGGCATACATGTCGAACAGGGCCTCGACATAGCCGGCCGGCGCCGTCGACGGCGCGCCGCCGACACCCAGGGCCGCGAGGGCGTACTGGATCTGGTCGACGTCCTTGCCCAGGGACAGGGCCTGCTGGAACGCCTCGATGGCCTGGGCCTTGCGGTGCAGGGCCAGCAGGCATTCGGCGCGGCCGATCAAGGCCTCGGGATAGGCGGGCTGCAGGGCCAGGGCGGCGTTGAAGCTGGCGAGGGCTTCCTCGGGCCGCTCCAGCGCGCGCAGGCTGGTGCCGCGGTTGCGCAGGGCCTTGGCGTCCTCGGGCCGCACGGCGAGCGCGCGCTCGAAGGCCTGCACGGCCTCGGGGTGGCGGCCCAGGCTGCCCAGGGTGTTGCCGAGGTTGTTCAGGGCCGGCGCGCTGTCGGGGCGCTGGGCCAGGGCCCGGTTCAGCAGCGTGAGCGCCTCGTCGAAGCGATCGGTCTGGCCGCAGACGGCGCCCAGCAGGTGCAGGCTGTCGAAGTGGGTGGGCGCGGTGCGCAGCATGCGGCGGTAATGCTGCTCGGCCTCGGGCAGGCGGCCCTGCTGGTGCAGGGCCAGGCCCTTGTCGAAATCGCTGGGCTTGGCCATGGCTCAGTCGTCGAACAGGCTGCTGACCAGGGTCAGGCCGACGCTGAACAGGTCGACGGCCAGGCCGGTGCCGGTGTACCTCGGATGGGGCGTCCAGGAATCCAGCGGCTCGTAGCGCGAGCGCTGCCTGGCCAGCGCGACCAGGGCATCGGCCACATCCGTCGCCGGCGTGGCCTGGCGCGTGGTGGCGCTGGCATAGCCTTGCAGCGCCTTCTCCACCGCCTCCGGGTCCAGCAGCGACAGCGCCGAGCGGCAATGCGAACAGGCGTCCTCCTTGCGCAGGTCCACCGGTGCTCCGCAGTTGCTGCAGTTGATGGCGCCGACCCTCTGGGCGATGTCGGCGATCTCGGGTCGGGTCAGCTGACGCACAAAGCCCTTCTCGATCATGAAGGACGAGAAGCTGCTGAATCGGCCGTGCTGCTGGGGGCAACGGTGGGTGATGTAGCGGCCGCTGCGCACGATGTCGAAGCCCTGCACGAGGGTGCTTCGGCACTGCGCGCAGCTGAGCCTGGCCTTGAGCGGGCCGCGCGGCGCGTCCTGGTGGCGATGCATCTCCTTGAACACCGTCGCGATCGCCTCCGGCGCGAGCTTGAGGTTCTCCTGGTGATCGAACCAGATGCCGTGGCAGGCGAAGCAGAAGTCGATGTCCACCTGCGCGCCATGGTGGGCGGGCAGTGTGCGCAGCTGCATCGTGTCGCCGCAGGAGGGGCAGGGTCGGGAAGAGGCCATGGGCATGGCGGCATGGTAGCGAGCCGTTACATGCGCAAGCGATCAAGGGATTCCGTTGCGGGGAAGGGACTGCTGCAATGCGCGCCGTTTCGAGCTCTTCACTTCAACATGCCTCGCCTGTCTTCCCTTGGCCTCTTCATGGCCCTGTCCGCATCCGCTCTGCCGGCCGTCGCCGCTCCCATCCTCGAGGTCAACCCCGGCCTGTGGGCCTCGGACAGCGAGATCTGGATCAACGGCCAGTCCATGAAGCCCGGTCTGACTGCCTTGCGGGCCAAGCTGCGCAGCCGCCTCACCGACGCCCAGAAGGCCGAGATGGACAAGCAGCAGGCGGCCGAGAAGCAGGCCTGTCTGACGCCGCAGCAATCGAAGATCGACCTGGCGGCCTATCTGGAATCGGCCCTCAGCGGCTCCGGCCCCTGGAAGTGCGAGACGAGCGGCGTCAAGCTCACCAGCAGCGAAGCGGTCGGCAGCTATGCCTGCCGCACCGGCGGCGGCGGGCTGACCCAGGGCAAGTTCAACGCCACCTACGGACCCACCAGCTACCGCATCGAACTCAACGGCCGTGGCAATGCGGTGGACGGCCGCACCGGCAATGCGCTCAGCAGCGACGAGGTGGACCAGCGCATGCTGTCCACCGGCCGCTGGCTGGGCTCGTCCTGCTGATCGCACGACGCCGCGTGCATTCGCGTCAGGGCCGCGGGTTGGCGCCGGGCCGCTCCCTAGCCGGCCCGCGGGCGATGTGCTCGCGGCTTAATGCCTCGAGCATCGCCATCCCCGCGAGGGGTCAACCATCCAGCCGTTGCTGGAAGACCAGCCCCGCGTGCTCGCGCAGCGCGTGGAACTTGATCTTGGGCCAGTTGGCCTCGATGGCGCGCAGCTCGGGCGCGTACTCGACCAGCACGGTGGGCGCGTCGACGGCGTCGTAGGCCATGCGGTGGTCGTTGGCGTCGATGAAGCGCTTCAGCTCGGCCGGCTCGTCGCAGGTGACCCAGCGCGCCACCTGGAAGCGGCTGGGCATGATGCGGGCCTTGCAGCCGTACTCGTGCTCCAGGCGGTGGGCGACGACTTCGAACTGCAGCTGGCCGACGGCACCCAGCAGCAGCACGCTGCCGGCGATGGGCCGGAACACCTGGATGGCGCCCTCTTCGCCGAGCTGCTGCAGGCCGGCCTTGAGCTGCTTGGTCTTCAGCGGGTCGGCCACTTCGACGGCGCGGAACATTTCCGGCGCGAAGAAGGGCAGGCCGGTGTATTGCAGGGCCTCGCCTTCGGTGATGGTGTCGCCCAGCTGCAGCACGCCGTGGTTGGGGATGCCGATGATGTCGCCGGCGAAGGCCTCGTCCAGCAGCTCGCGCTTCTGGCTCATGAAGGTCACGACGCTGTTGGGGCGCAGGCTCTTGCCGGAGCGCACCACCTTCAGGTTCATGCCGCGCTCGAAGCGGCCCGAGGCCACGCGCACGAAGGCGATGCGGTCGCGGTGGGCCGGGTCCATATTGGCCTGGATCTTGAAGACGACGCCGGTGAACTTGGGCTCCTCCGGCTGCACGGTGCGCTGCATGGCCTGGCGCGAATCCGGCGGCGGCGCCAGCTCGACGAGGGCGTCCAGCACTTCCTGCACGCCGAAGTTGTTGACGGCCGAGCCGAAGAACATCGGCGTCTGCTTGCCGGTCAGGAAGTCGTCGTGGCTGAACTCGGGCGCGGCTTCGCGGACGAGTTCGATCTCGCCCTTCGCGTTGTCGTACTGCATGCCGAAGCGCTCGGCATAGGCCGGGTTGTCCAGCCCCTCCAGCACTTCCTCGGTGCCGGCGGCGCGGTCCTCGCCCGGGGCGAACACGCGCATGCGCTGCTGGCGCAGGTCCATCACGCCGTGGAACTGCTTGCCCATGCCGACGGGCCAGGTGAAGGGCACGACCGTCATGCCCAGCTCGCGCTCGATCTC
>OUME01000021.1_pt1 | contig 13122 bp, 9 predicted proteins | sample 1690961 | NCBI WGS metagenome assembly OUME01 (sample SAMEA3914864, study PRJEB12502) | metagenome | biome: forest; material: soil | place: USA | collected 2012-03-12 | depth 0.3 m | reverse complement strand
TAGCCATTGCGTCGCGGCAGGGCGGTTGGTACGGGCCAATTTTCACCGCGCCGCTCTCGATTCCCTGTCACGTCCGAACGTCAGCTTCCAGCCTGAAGCGGTCGGCCTCGTGAGCCTGATGACTTCTATTGAAGCCTGCGCTTCAGCCCACTTGGCGCTGATCAGGCAGTACCGCATCGAGCGCCGCGTGGGCGGCCACTTCGCCGATCACCAGCAGCGCCGGGCTCTTCAGCCCCTCGCGGGTGATGCAGTCGGGCAGGCCGGCCAGCGTCGTCACCGCATGGCGCTGCTGCGCCGTGTGCGCCGCGCTGACTATTGCCGCCGGCAGATCGGCCTTGAGGCCGGCATCCAGCAGCTTGGTCGTGATGTCTGCCGCACGGGCCACACCCATGTAGATGACGAGCGTCAGCCCGGTGCGGGCCAGCGCTGCCCAGTCGGGTTCGGCGCGGCCTTCGCCGGGGTGGCCGGTGACGAGGATGACGCCGGGCGAGGCGCGCCGGTCCGTCACCGGGATGCCGACGGCGGCCGGCCCGGCGATGCCGCTGGTCAGGCCTGACACCACCTCGACGTCGATGCCGGCCTCGCGCAGCGCATCGACTTCCTCGCCGCCACGGCCGAAGACGAAGGGGTCGCCGCCCTTCAGCCGCACGACGCGGTGGCCAGCCCTGGCCTCGCGGATCATCAGTGCGTGGATGAAGTGCTGGTCCGTCGAGATGCAGCCGCCGCGCTTGCCGACGCGCAGCAAGCGCCCCTTGACGAGGGCCAGCACGCGCGGGTCGATGAGGTCGTCGGCCAGCACGACATCGGCGGACTCGATGCGCTTCAGGGCGCGGACGGTCAGCAGTTCTGGATCGCCGGGACCGGCGCCGACGAGCGAGACAACTTGGGTGCTCATGCGGTGACCTCTTCAGGTGTGGTGGCTACAAGGCGGCGCAGCGTCGGCAAACAGGAGCCGCATTGCGTGCCGCAGCGCTTCTCGGCCTGCAGCTGGCTCAGGCGTTCGATGGGGCTGCCGCTGCAATGGGTCAGCGTCAGGCGGATGATGTCCTCGCGCACGTCGAAGCAGTTGCAGACCTGAGGGCTGGCCGCCGCGGTGTTGGTGGGTGGCGCACCCGGCGACAGCAGCCAGCGTCCCACGGTGGCAGCCGCCGTGCGCTCGCGCCACAGGTCGACCAGCCAGGCGCCTTCCTCGTGCTGGCCGACGCGCAACAGGGCCTGCAGCGGGGCGGCCTGCATGTTGTCACCGTCCAGCGTCAGCAGGCGCAGCCGGCCGCGCTGGGCGTCGGCATAGCGCAGCACGGCCGGGCTGTTCAGGCCCAGCACGGCGGCGAGTTCTTCGACCAGTTCGGGCGCGGGCGCCTCGGCGCAGGCAGCCTCGAAGGCCCAGCCCACCTGTTCTCCCTTCGCCGGTTCGGGCAGGCAGTGCGCATAGCCGAAACGCGGCATCAGCGCGCGCAGCTGTTCGCGCAGGCGCGGGCCGTCCTTGGGAGCGACCCAGGCGCAGGCGCTGAGGCGCCAGGGCAAGGAGGCCGGCTCGATGGCCACGGCGCTGAACTTCAGCTCGGGCTGCTTGGAATCAGGGCAGAAGGCGCCCTGCGTGACGGCGTTGACGCCGAGCTGGGCGCCGATGAATTCGTCACCCCAGTGCATGGCGATATCGGCACCGGCGGGCGGCACATTGACGTCGAGCTTCAAGGGCAGCACGACCTCGCCGCGCTGGGAGCGCACATGCACCAGCTCGCCCTCGGCCAGCTTGCGGCGCGCTGCCTCGAAGGGGTTCACGCGCACGACGGGGCGGCCCTCGTGGGCGAACAGCCGCGGCACGCTGCCGCTGCGGCTCATGCCATGCCATTGGTCGCGCATGCGGCCGGTGGTCAGCGAGAAGGGGCGCTGGGGTGAAGCCGTCTCGGCCGTGGCCACATAGGGTTGGGTGATGAAACGGGCACGACCGTCGGCGGTGGCGAAGCGGCCATCGGTGTAGAGGCGGGGCGTCGAGCCGGTGACGTAGGGCCACTGCTGAGGGCCTTCGGTGTCCAGCTTCAGCCAGGACAGGCCGGTGATGTCGAGGTCGCGGCCGCGCGTGGCTTCGCGGTGCTCCTTCCACAGGTCTTCGGGGCAGTCGGCAGCGAGGCGAGGCGCGCGGCCCAGGGCGGTGTCGACAAGGGTTGCAACGTCGCGGGCGATGCGCCAGTCGGCGCGTGACTCACCGGCGGCGGGCACGGCCGGCCGCACGCGGCTGATGCGGCGCTCGCTGTTGGTGACCGTGCCTTCCTTCTCGCCCCAGGTGGCGGCGGGCAGCAGGTAGTCGGCATAGCGGGCCGTCGCGGTGTGGGCAAAGGCCTCCTGCAGGATGACCAGCTCGCAGCGCTCCAGGGCCCGGCGCACCATGGCCTGGTCGGGCATGGACTGAGCGGGGTTGGTGCAGACAATCCACAGCGCCTTGATGTCGCCGCGCGCCGCGGCCTCGAACATCTCGACGGCGGTGTGGCCGCGCTTGGCCGGCAGGCTAGGCACGCCCCACAGTGCTTCGATCTCGGCCCAGTCCTCGGCCTTGCCCGGGTCGCGGTGGCCGGGCAGGAGTGTGGCCATGCCGCCGCTCTCGCGGCCGCCCATGGCATTGGGTTGGCCGGTCAGCGAGAAGGGGCCGGCACCGGGCTTGGCAATCTGGCCGGTGGCCAGGTGCAGGTTGATGAGGGCCGTGTTCTTGGCCGTGCCGCTGCTGCTCTGGTTCAGGCCTTGGCAGTAGAGGCTGAGTGCGGAGGGCGAGGTCGCGAACCACTCGGCGGCCTGCCAGATGTCGGCTTCATTCACGCCGCAGACCTGGGCAGCGCGCGACGGGGCCCAGTCGCGCACCAGCGCCTTCAGCGCGTCGAAGCCTTCAGTGTGGTCAGCGATGAAGCCGCCCGCCGTCCAGCCCTGCCAGATGACGGCATGCAGCAGGCCGTGGCACAGGGCCACGTCGGTGCCGGGGCGGATCTGCAGGTGCAGGTCGGCGAGTTCGGCCGTCTCGGTCTTGCGTGGGTCGATGACGATGAGCTTGTGCCCGGGCTTGTTGCCACGTGCGGCTTCGAGTCGACGGAACAGGATGGGATGGGCCCAGGCCGGGTTGGCGCCACTGATCAGCACGCAGTCGGCCAGCTCGATGTCCTCATAGCTGCAGGGCGGCGCGTCGGCGCCCAGGGCCTGCTTGTAGCCGACGACTGCCGAGCTCATGCACAGCCGCGAGTTGGAGTCGATATGGGGTGTGCCGATGACGGCGCGGGCCAGCTTGTTGAAGGCGTGATAGTCCTCCGTCAGCAACTGGCCGGAGATGTAGATGCCTATGGCCTCGGGACCATGCTCGGCGCGGATGGCCAGCAGCTTGTCGGCGATCTCGCGGTTGGCTGCGTCCCAGCCGATGACCTCGGGCTGGGCGCCGCGCGCCGCGCGTTTCTGCGGCTCACGCAGGCGCTGATGCTGAATGACGACCGGCGTGGCCGTCAGGTGCAGATTGGTGCCCTTGGTGCAGAGCCGGCCGAAGTTGGCCGGGTGATCGGGGTCGCCGCGAACGCCGGTGATCTGCGCGTCATCGTGTTCGATGATGACGCCGCAGCCCACTCCGCAATAAGGGCAGGTGGATTTCGTCTCGCTCACAGCGGTACCCCTCGGTTCCGGAGCCCCTCGCTTGGCGAGGGGACGAGAGGGGAGTGCACCGTTTCACGGCAATGCCGATCGCGCGTCAGCGCGTTTCGGCAGGTGGACTTTGTCTCGCTCATGATCTTGTTGTGGTGGGGCCGGCATTCGAGTGCTCAGGCCACGGCAATCGGAATTCGGGGACCGGCCACGGGTGCAGCCAGGTCCAAGGCCAGGGTGTCGAGTTCGGCCTGCAGCAGAAAGACGCTGCCGCTTTCCAGCTTCGCCTGGAAGGCCGGCGTGCAGCCCTCGTCGGGCTCGCGGGCATGGCCGTCGCTCAGGCCTATGGTCCAGTTGTGCAGAGGGCATGCCACGCTCTTGCCGAAGACGATGCCCTGGCTCAGCGGGCCGCCCTTGTGTGGGCAGCGGTCCAGCAGCGCGAAGACCTCGTCGTCGGCATTGCGGAACAGGGCCACGTCCACGCCAGCGGCGCGCTGCACGCGGCGCGAGCCCAGCACGGGGATGTCCTGCAGATCACAGACGTGGGTCCAGCTCATGGGTGGCTCTCAGGCGCTCATGCGGGCGCAGTGCTCGGTGACTGCGTCCATGACGGCCAGCAGGCGCTCGCTGGCGACAAAGACGGGCACGGGACGACCGCTGCCGACGCCGTCCTTCAGCGGCGCCCAGGCCGCGTCGGCCAGCGCCAGCTGTTCGCGCAGCGCCGCGTCACCGACGTTGCGCAGCGCCTGCTGGCCGGCTTCGAATTCGTAGACGGCGGCCTGGCGCTCGCGCCTGACCGACTCGACGCCGGGGCTGGCCAGGCCCAGCAGGGCCACGCGCTGCGACAGCAGGCGCTGGCGCGAGGCCAGCCGTGCCTGCCAGGGCAGGGCGGCGCGGGCCGTGTTGGCCAGCTGAGCCAGCGTCAGCATCTCGTTGGCGGTCGACAGCAGCACGCGTTGGCCTTCGAGGCCCGGCGTGCCGCCCAGCAGGCCCTGGTAGTCCTCGTAGCGTCGGGCCAGGGCACGCAGGCTGCCGGCCTGCTCGGGGCCGGTCGGCGTGCGGCTCATCTGCACCAGTTGTTGCTCGAAAGCGGTCTGGCTGGCAGCCAGCACAACGCGGGCCGGTGCGGCCAGTTCGGCGTTGGCCAGGCACAGCCAGGCCTTGCCCATGCGCTGGCTCAGTGCACCAAGGCTGGGCGTCGAGCAAGCCGGAATGGGTTGAGCCTTGCTGGCAAATGGGGCGATGCCCAGGGCGGCGACAAAGAAACGGCGCGAGTACTGCATTCGGGCTTTCAGCGGACAACGGATCAGGCCGGCACTTTTTCGAACTGGCGCAGATCGACGTGGGCCTTGTCGAAGTCGAACCAGGGGTCGGGTTCGCCGTCGAGGCTGAACTGGAGCTGGGCCCACAGCGCCTTGCGGCTGTCGGCGTCCTCCAGGACCTTGCGTTTGACGTGATCGAGACCGACCCGCCCGACGTAATGCACGGTTCGTTCCAGGTACCAGCCTTCCAGCCGGTAAAGCTGCAAAAAGGCACCGCTGACCTCCAGGACCTCCTCCGGCGTCTTGACCTTGCACAGGAACTCGGCCACCTCGGTCTTGATGCCGCCGTTGCCGGCGACGTAGATTTCCCAGCCCGAATCCACGCCGATGACGCCAACGTCCTTGATGCCGGCCTCGGCGCAGTTGCGCGGGCAGCCCGACACGGCGATCTTGACCTTGTGCGGGGCATACATGCGCCACAGCGCCCGCTCCAGGTCCTTGCCCATCTGCGTGCTGTCCTGGGTGCCGAAGCGGCACCACTCGCTGCCGACGCAGGTCTTCACCGTGCGCAGGGCCTTGGCATAGGCATGGCCCGAGGGCATGGCGATGTCCTTCCAGACGTTGACCAGGTCTTCCTTCCTGACGCCCAGCAGGTCGATGCGCTGGCCGCCGGTGACCTTGACGGTGGGGATGTTGTACTTGTCCACCGCGTCGGCAATGCGGCGCAGTTCCGCGCTCGTCGTCTCGCCGCCCCACATGCGCGGGATGACCGAGTAGCGGCCGTCCTTCTGGATGTTGGCGTGCGAGCGCTCGTTGATGAAGCGGCTCTGCGGATCGTCGACGGCCTCCTTGGGCCAGGTCGAGATCAGGTAGTAGTTGATGGCCGGGCGGCAGTTGGCGCAGCCGTTGGGCGTCTTCCAGTCCAGGGCGCGGAAGACCTCTTCCTTGGTCAGCAGATGCGCCTTGGCGATGGTGTCGCGGGCATCCTGATGGCTGGCCTCGGTGCAGGCGCAGATGGCCTTCTTCTTCGGCGTGGCCGAGTAGTCGCCGCCGGCCGTGAACATGATGAGCTGCTCGACCAGGCCGGTGCAGCTGCCGCACGAGGCGCTCGCCTTGGTGTGCTTGCGCACCTCGTCCAGCGTGAACAGGCCCTTGTCGCGGATGGCCTTGCAGATGCTGCCCTTGGCCACGCCATTGCAGCCGCAGACCTCGTCGGTATCGGCCATGGCAGCGGCGCGGCTCTGGCCCTGGTGCCCCACGTCGCCGATGTTGGCGCCGGCTTCGCCGAACATCAGCTTGTCGCGGATGTCGGCGATCTTGCGGCCCTCGCGCAGCAGCTTGAAATACCAGCCACCGTCCACCGTGTCGCCGTACAGGCAGGCGCCGACGAGCTGGTCGTTCTGGATGACCAACTTTTTGTAGACGCCGGCGAAAGGGTCGCTCATGACGATCTCTTCCGTGCCCTCGCCGCCGGTGAAGTTGCCGGCGCTGAAGAGATCGATGCCCGTCACCTTGAGCTTGGTGCTGACCGAGGAGCCCAGGTAGCGGCCGATGCCGAACTGGGCCAGGTGGGTCGCGCAGACCTTGCCCTGCTCGAACAGCGGCGCCACCAGGCCATAGGCGATGCCGCGATGGGCCGCACATTCGCCGACCGAGTAGACGCGCGGGTCGGTGACCGTCTGCATGGTGTCGGTCACGACAATGCCGCGGCTGCAGTGCAGGCCGGCTTTCTCGGCCAGGGCGGTGTTGGGGCGGATGCCGGCGGCCATGACGACGAGGTCGGCCGGCGCTTCGCGGACTTGGCCGTCGGCGCCCTTGAGCTTGATCGCCCGCACACGGCCAGCCTCGTTGCCCAGCAGTTCCTGGGTCTGCGCGCCCAGCATGAAGTTCAGGCCACGCTCGACCAGCGACTTGCGCAGCAGGTCGCCGGCCACGGTGTCGAGCTGGCGCTCCATCAGCGTGTCGACCAGATGCACGACCGTCACCTGCATGCCGCGCAGCATCAAGCCGTTGGCCGCCTCCAGTCCGAGCAGGCCGCCACCGATGACGACGGCATGCTTGTATTGGGTGGCCGCTTCGATCATCGCGTTGGTGTCGGCGATGTCGCGGTAGGCGATGACGCCCTGCAGCTCCTTGCCCGGCACCGGCAGCACGAAGGGGTTGGAGCCGGTGGCGATCAGCAGGCGGTCGTACTCGGCCACGGTGCCATCGGCCGCGATGACGCGGCGGCGCACGCGGTCGATCTCGGTGACCGTCTTGCCCAGATGCAGGGTGATGCCGTTCTCCTCGTACCAGGAGAGCGGATTCAGGATGATCTCGTCGATCGTCTGCTCACCGGCCAGCACCGGCGACAGCAGGATGCGGTTGTAGTTGGGGTGGGGCTCGGCGCCGAAGACGGTGATGTCATAGAGGTCAGGCGTGATCTTCAGCAGCTCTTCGAGCGTGCGCACGCCGGCCATGCCGTTGCCCACCATCACAAGCTTCATCTTCTTCATCGCGACCTCGTACCGCAAAGCTGGTCTGCCCTTTGCTTTGCAAGGCATGTGCCAGCGAAGAAGCTGGCCTCCAGCCCGGCCGCAGCGTGAAAAACGCCCAGCGGCGCCCCACGCCGAAGCGCTTGCTAGCACGGTGCGGGTGCACTCATCCCTGAATTGCACCAACAACAGGCGATCGCGCTGTTGGTGATCCACTCACGCACATGCGCTTCGAACTCGACACCGGCCTGTCCAGCCAGCAAGGCAAGCGCCCGCGCAATGAAGACTTCGCGGGCGTGCAGGCACCAGCGCCGCATGAGGTCGAGCGCGGTTGGGTGGCGGCGTTGGCCGATGGCGTCAGCGGCGGTGGCGAAGGCCTGATGGCGGCACAGACCTCGGTGATGAGCCTGCTGCGTGACTTCCACGGTGTGCCGGCCGACTGGGACAGCAGCGTGGCCCTGGATCGCCTGCTTGGCCACCAGAACGCCTGGCTGGTCGCCCACAACCGCCGCCCTGGCGCCGATGGCCAGCCGCGCGAAGCGCTGACGGCGCTGACCGCCGTCGCGCTGCGTGGGCGCCGCTATGCCTTGGCCCATGTCGGCGACAGCCGCGCCTGGCTGCTGCGCGACGGCCAGTGCCTGCTGCTGACCCAGGACCACCGCATGGAGAGACGCGACTTCGCCGGCCTGACGCGCGCCCTGGGCCTGGACGATGCGCTGCGCCTGGACCACAGCGCCGGTGAGCTGAAGGTGGGCGACCGCCTGCTGCTGACCAGCGATGGCGTGCATGGCGCGCTGCGCAGCCGCCAGATCGCCGATGTGCTGCGCACGACAGAGGGCGCCCAGGCCGCGGCCGGTGCCTTGACCGCAGCGGCACTGGCCGCCGGCAGCAGCGACAACGCCACGGCGCTGGTGCTGGACATCAAGGACCTGGCCGACCCCGGCCTGAACGATTTGGCCGCTCTCGGTCGCACCCTGCCCAGCCCCGGACCGCTCGGTGTCGGCGCCGTGCTGGACGGCTACCAGGTCACGGCCGTCGTCGCCGACAACGGCGTGCATCGCCTGCTGCAGGCGCGCGAGCTGGCATCGGGTCGGTTGGTGGCCTTGAAGATGCTGCGCCCCGGCCGCTCCGACGACCCCGAAGAGCGTGCCATGCTGGCCCACGAGATCTGGCTGGGCCTGCGCCTGGCCGAGGCGCCACGACAGCGCCGCCGTGGCGGCGAGAGCGGCTTCGTGCGCGTGCATCCGCCGGCCGATGGCGCCACCCATTTCTATGCTGTCTTCGACTGGCATGGCGGCCACACGCTGGAGCAGCTGCTGGCCAAGGGGCCGCTGGACGTCGCGCAGGCCTTGGCCCTGGCGAGCGCCGTGGCGCGTTCCTTGAGCCTGCTGCATGCGGCCGGCGTCGTGCACCGTGACATCAAGCCGGCCAACCTTCACCTCGGTGACGACGGCCAATGGCGGGTGCTGGACCTGGGCGTGGCCCTGAGTGCGCGCGCCCCCGCGGCCTCGCATGAGCTGCATGCCGGCACGCCCAGCTATATCAACCCCGAGCAATGGCAGGACCCGCCGCGGCCGGCCGATGCCGGCTCCGACCTGTTTGCGCTAGGCGTGACGCTCTACCAGGCGCTGACGGCCAAGCTGCCCTATGGCGAGATCGAGCCCTATCAGCTGGCCCGCTACAAGCGCGAGCCGGCCAGCGTCAGCCGGCTGCAGCCCAGCGTGCCCATGCCGCTCGATCGTCTCGTCATGCGCGCCATCGCCCGCGAGGCCAAGTCCCGCTTCGAGACGGCGGATGAATTGCTGCTGGCGCTGGAGCGATTGGCAGCGCGGGATCAGCCGGTGTCCGCCCGCTCAGCGCGTCCGCGCGAGACCGCCGTGTCGGGCTGGCAGATCGCCTTCGGCCTCTCCGTGATCCTCAACCTGCTGTTGATCGCCTGGCTGGCTTTCCTGCCGAAGTGATCAGTAGCCGAGCCGGTCGCGGTTGATGGCCTGGACCTGGACGTCGAAGCTGCAGATGCCGCGCGTCGTCTCGCTCGTGAACTCCACCGTTCCGACCGCGTGAGCGACCGTGTCCCGCACCTCGAACTGGGTGATGTGGAACTTGCCGCCGCTCACCTTTTCGCGCTGGCCGCGTACGTTCACAAGGGAGCGCCAACCCGGCTCCAGCGACAGTGCGTAGTCGCCGGGCTTGGTCACGTCGGCGGTCTTCAACTCGATGCTGTTGGTATCGCCCTCGCTTTCGTCCAGCGTCAGCAGCCGGAACAGCGACAGCTTGCCGTTGGCGTCGCGCCTGCCCGCGGGCGAGTGGCTCAAATCGGCCAGGCTGTCGGAGACATTGATGGCGGCGCCGCCGAACTTGCAACTGACGCCGGCCTGGGCGCTGGCCGCGAGGGCGAGGAGGGTGGTCGCGATGAAGATTCTCATGCGCCCCAGTGTGCCGGGCGATCTGCGCCCGGCTGTCCCTCGCCCGAGGGGCAAGGACCGCTCAGACGCGCTGGTAGTTCACCGGCTCCGCATCTGCGGCCATGGCGGCCACGCGGCGCGCACGGCCACCCTTCTCGGCCCAGGTGCGTGTCCAGCGGATCTGCATGACGCGCATGACGAAGAGCATCGCCACGGCCAGCACGGCGAAGACGACGAAGCCCCACATATAGGTGCCGGCATGCTGCCTGGACGTGCCCATCAAGTTGGGCACCAGGCCGCCGCCCAGAGCGCCAATCTCGCCGATCATCGAACCGGCCACGGCTGTGGCCGCGGGCCAGCGCAGCGGCACCAGCTGGAAGAGGGCGCCATTGCCCGCACCCAATGCGGCGAAGCAGACGATGAGGAGCAATGTCGTCAGCACCAGCGAGGCGCTGGCCGGGCCCACGCCGGCCAGGCTGATGGCGACGACCACCAGCACCAGCGTCAGCACATTGACGCCGCCGAAGCGGTCCGACAGCGCACCGCCGACGACGCGCACCGCCGCGCCCATGAAAGCCGCCAGCATGGTCAGCTGCCCGGCCTGCACCTTGGAGACGCCGAACTGGTCGTAGTAGTAGGTGGGCAGAAAGGTCGTCAGGCCGATGAAGCCGCCGAAGGTCACGCCATAGATCAGGCTGAAGGCCCAGCCATCCTTCTCGAACAGGCAGGCCACATGCTCGCGCAGCGAGGCGTGCGAGTCGACATCGGGCGGCTCCTTGGCGAAGAGGATCATGACGACCATGGGCACCAGGATGGCCGCAGCCGCGAAGGCATAGACGGTCTGCCAGCCATAGGCCTGGGCCAGCGGCGGCGCGACGAGCACCGACACGGCCGTGCCGACATTGCCCGCGCCCACCAGGCCCATGGCCAGGCCCTTGTATTGCGGCGGGAACCAGCCTGAACCCAGGCTCAGCGCCACGCCGAAGCTGGCGCCGGCAATGCCCAGCAGCACGCCCATGGCCAGCAGGTCGTCATAGCGCTTCACCATGAAGAAGCCGTAGAGCATGGCAATGGCGATCATGCCCATCTCGACCAGCGTCGCATTCTTGCGGCCGATGTATTGCGACAGCAGGCCGAGCGGAAAGCGCATCAGCGCGCCGGCCATGATGGGAATCGACAGCATCAGCCCCTTCTGGGCCGGTGTCAGCTGGTAGGCCTCGCTGATGAAGGGGGCCAGGGCGCCGTTGAGCACCCAGATGCAGCAGGAAAACGCGAAATACAGAAAGGCGGCGAACAGCGTGGGGCTGTGGCCGGCGTTTTTGAGGTTTTGCAGTGCGGACATCTCGGGCTAGCTCTTGCTGACCGCAAGCGCCCACAGCCGCCCACCGGTCGTGCCTGGGCGGCAGGACGTCACGGCGGGAGGGTGCCCGCACCATTGCGGTCACCACACCCGATACTTGCAAGCCTCATGCCCGCCTGCCGGCCATGACGCTGGCCTGTTTCTTGCGCCGTTTTGGGGCGTGACTCCCGAAACCATGTCCGACACCGTTCCCGCTCCTCTGTCGCCCCGGCTGATCTGCAGCCCCGAATTGCCGCCCCAGGCCGCCGCTTTGCAGTCCATGGGCTGGTCGTTGTGCACCGTTTCCGAGCTTGCCGAACCGGCCGACGGGTCGGCCCTGGGCCTGCTCTGGTGCCCGGATCGCACCGCCTTGGCGCAGTTGCTGCACTCCGATCGGGCCTTCGGCCTGGCGGCAGTGCTGCTGTCGCCGGCGCCGGATGAGGCCGAACGCCGGGCCGTGCTGGCCCGCGGCGCCGTGCAATGGCTGCCTGTCGATGTCGACGCCGGCGTGCTGGCCGAGGCCCTGCTGTGGGCCCGCGACCTGGTGGCCCAGCAGCAGGCCCGCGAGCAAGCGGTCCAGGCCCGGCTCGATGAACGCAAATGGACGGAGCGGGCCAAGGGCCTGTTGATGCAGGCCCGCGGCATCGACGAGGCCGCCGCCTTCGCGCTGCTGCGCAACACGGCCATGCAGACGCAGTCCAAGCTGCCCGAGGTGGCGCGCGGCGTCGTGCACACCAGCGAACTGGCCGAAGCCCTGGAGCGTGCCGGCGCCCAGCGCATGCTGAGCCAGCGTCTCGTCAAGCTGCAGGCGCTGCGCCAGTGGCCAAAGCTGGCGCCTCCTGAGCGGCGCGAAGCGCAAGCTTTGCTGGATGCTTCGGCCGAGCGCGTTGCCGGCAATCTGGCGCGGTTGGGCGAGTTGCTGCGCAACGATCTGGCGGAGGAGTTGTCGGCGGTGTCGGCGGCCTGGGCGCTGCTGGATGCCGCCCTGGCCAACCGCCAGCCTGACCTGGCGCGCAGCGATCGTGCGGCCCAGCGCCTGCTGGAGAGCAGCGAGGCCCTGGTGGCCAAGTTGTCGGCGCGTGCGGGGCAGCGGCCAGTGGGGCTGCTGGCTCAGGCCACACGGCTGCGCCTGCTGAGCCAGCGGCTTGCCAAGGAAGGCCTGTTGGCCCAGGTCATGCCGGGTCATGACACCAGCGGGCTGGCGGCTGGCTTGGACGAGTTCATCAAGGCCTATGACGAGGTGCGCGCGGCACCTTTGGCGGGGCCTGCGTTGCAGCCGGCGTTCAAGGACGTGGACGAAGCCTGGCTGTTGCTGCTGCGCGGACTGCGGGTGGAGCAGGGCGATGCGGTGCAGCGCATGCACCAGGGCAGCGAGAGGCTGCTGCAGGCGCTGGAGGCGTTGATTCAGGCGTTGCAGGGGTCGTTGCAGTTGATCTTGGGGTGATGTTGTTTGTGTGTTCTTGCGTAGAGCGTGCCTGCTCGGTGCATTGCCGGGAGTCCGTCCCGGCAGCCGGGTAACTTTCTTCTGCGGGGCCAGAAGAAAGTCACCAAAGAAGAGGCCCTGAGTTCACACCAGCACCACGGGGCCTTCGCTGCGCATGACAAAAGCCGCTTGTTGAGCGGGAAGAAGCGACCCGCTGCGCTCTCGCTGCTGTCCCTATCACCAGCACCAATCATCGCAACGGCGGGCCGCTGAACGCGCGGCTGCACGCCGAGCTCACCAGAAGGCCAAACACAGCGTCGCTCGGGCGACGCGACGACTGCCACCGCCCTCGCCGTCGCCCCAGCGACGCGGTATTCCTGATGAGCCCGGCGTGCAGCCGGCGTTAACCGGCGTAAAGGGGCGATGAATGGCGCTCTTCACAGGGACAGCAGCGAGAGCGCAGCGGGTCGCGTTTTGGCATGACGCAGTTCCGAGCATCGCGAGCGCGTGCCACCGCTCGAGTGCGGATTGCATTCAGCGCTCCTCTTTTGGTGACTTTTCTCTGGCGCGTCAGAGAAAAGTTACCCGCCATCGCGGGGCGGATTCC
>OUME01000014.1_pt1 | contig 36958 bp, 37 predicted proteins | sample 1690961 | NCBI WGS metagenome assembly OUME01 (sample SAMEA3914864, study PRJEB12502) | metagenome | biome: forest; material: soil | place: USA | collected 2012-03-12 | depth 0.3 m | reverse complement strand
GGGATGGGCGGGGTGCGGGTGGGATCAGGCATGGTGGTCTCCAAAATGAAAAGGGCGGCAGTGCCGCCCTTCACTTGCAAGCGGCGTGAGCCGGCTTACATCCACCAGGTCGAGCCGTAGTAGTCATAGACCTTGCGGCCGTATTCGTCGCTGTAGGTGGGCGCTTCGTCGCTGGGATAGCGCGGTGCGCGCTCCAGCTGGCTCTTGTCGACGTTGACGACATAGCCGTCCTTCTGGGTGTCGTACTTCAGCTGGTCCCAGGGCAGGGGATAGCGGTCGGTGCCCATGCCGAGGAAGCCGCCGAACTCCAGTGCCGCATAGCGGACCTGGCCGGACTTCTTGTCGATGACGAGGTCGTCGATGGAACCTAGCTTGTCGCCGCTCGGGCTGTAGACATTGGTGCCTTCGACCTTGGAGGAAGAGATGGTGGGGGTGACGCTGGCCATGATGGACTCCTGAGATTGAACATGGACACGGCGCGGGCCTGGGGCCTGCTCCGCCAGGTGCTGTGCACACCATGGGTCCACTATGCGTGGCTGACCGTTTTGGCGCAGTCGGGAGGCGCGCCCCGGCCCTGTAGGAGTGGGCCGACCGTGAGGTGACCCTTTGCCGTCGCGGGCGCAGGACCTAGTTCTCGTCCAGGCTGATCAACCCTTCGCGGATGGCCCATTTGACGAGGGCCGCGATGTCGTTCAGGCCGAGCTTCTTCATCAGCCGGTTGCGGTAGGTGTCCACCGACTTCGGCGACAGGTGCAGGGCTTCGCCAATGGCGCTGCTCGTGGCACCCTGGGCCACCATCAGCAGGATCTGGCGCTCGCGCGGCGACAGATCGCCTTCGTCGGGCCGCGTGGCACCTTCGGTCAGCATGGAGGCGGCGAATTCGGCGGCCTGCGGGCTCAGGAAACGCTGCCCGCCGGCCACGGCCTTGACGGCCTGCAACACCTCGGAGCTGGCCGAACCCTTGAGCAGATAGCCCCAGGCGCCCAGGCGCAGCGCCTCGGCGACGTGGCGGGGCTGGTCGGACATGGTCAGCACGATGACACGCAACTGCATGCCGCGCTTGCGCAGTTCCTCCAGCAGCTCGAAGCCCGAGCGCTGGCCCAGGCGCAGGTCCAGCAGCACGACGTCGGGCAGCAATCGGCCCAGGTCGGCCAGGGCCGGCGTGGGGCCGGCAGCCTCGCCGATGACTTCGTGGCCCGCGGACTCGAGCACGACGCGCAAGCCGTCGCGCATGATGGCGTGGTCATCGATCAGGTAGATGCGGCTCATCGGCGTGGGCCTCGTCGGCACCCTCCCAGGTCAGGGTGACCATGGTGCCATGGCCGGGCCGGCCGTCAATGTGAAGTTCTGCGCCGATTGCCAGGGCGCGTTCCCGCATGCCGATGAGTCCGAGCTGGGCCGTGCCGTCGGGCAGCTGCAGGCCGCGGCCGTCGTCGCAGACCGTGAGTTCGAACTGGAACTCGTCGCCGTCCAGGCCCAGGGTGATGGTCTGGGCGCCGGCATGGCGCAAGGCGTTCAGCAGGGCCTCGCGGGCAATCATGAAGACGGCGTATTCGATGTCGGCCGGCCAGCGCTGCAGCTGGGCCGAGTCGCTCGCCTGGAGTTCGATGCGGGCCTCGCCTTCGCCACCCCGGTGCTGGCGGATCTCGTTGTCGATGGCGGCGGCCAGACCCAGCTCGTCCAGCAGCGGCGGGCGCATCTCGGCCAGCACGCCGCGCACCTGGCGGTTGGCCAGCACGATGAGGTTGGCGATGCGCTCGTCCATGCGCTCGCGCTGCTCGAGGGCGCCGCCGCGCGTGGCCTCCCAGTGCAGGCGCAGCGCGGCCAGGGTCTGGCCGAGTTCGTCGTGCAGGGACTGCGCCAGGCGGCGGCTGGTGAGCTTTTCCTGGTCGAGCAGGCGGCGGTTGAGCTGGGTGATCTCATCGCGGGTGGCTTCGACGAGCCGGGTCTGGGCGGCGCGCTCGCTGACGTCGCGCAGGATGAGGCCGAAGCGTGCGGAGCCGGCCGTCATGTCCAGGGCATAGAGGGCACCTTCGTAGCGCCGCTCGCGGCCGTCGGGCGCGAGGGCCTGCACGCGCAACTCGCACCAGCCGTCGATCTGGGCGGCGCGCATCCAGGCCGCGCAACCGCCGAAGCCGGGCAGCAGGCTGTCCAGGCTGCGGCCCAAGGCCTGGTTCAGCGCATGGCCGCTGAGCCTTTCGGCGCCGCGGTTCCATTCCAGCACGCGGCCGTCCAAGTCCAGCGTCGCCAGCAGTGTGTCCACCGCCGCGTGGGCCAGGGCGCGCAGACGGGCTGCCATGGCGTCGGCACGGACGCGGGCGCTGCGTTCGGGGCGGATGTCGTGCACGATGAAGAGAGCGCCACCCTGGCGGCCCTGGCCGTCGAACATGGGCACGAGATGGCACTGCACGGCCACGGTTTCGCCCGTTGGCGTGAGGGCCTCCACACGCATGACGACTTCGCCCGCGGGGTCGCCGAGCTGCTGGTAGAGGCGTGCCAGGCCTTCGCGCTGCGTCGGGTCGAACAGAGCCTCGCCGACGAGATGGCCGCGCAGGGTTTCGGTCGTCCAGCCCAGCAGGCGGGTGTAGGCCGGGTTGACGTATTCGCAGCGCTGGTGGTGGTCGGCCAGGGCGACGGCGACGGGCAGGTGGTCGATGGCGCGACGCAGGTTGCCGGCATCGCGCGCCAGCCAGCCCATCAGCATCTCGGTGGGCGACTGCGCACCGCGCTGGGCGCGCTCGGCCACCAGGTCCTGCACGTGGGCACCGACGCGGCCCATGTCGACATGGCCGGTCTGGCCGGATGCGCTGTCGAAGATGGGCTTCCACGGCGCCAGCAGCCGGCGCCCGGCCCAGAAACCGGCCACGGCCAGCAGCAGGGCCGACAGCACGCCCACCCACAGCATGGAGGACTTCAGCTCGCGCAGCGGAGCCAGCGCCGCCTCTTCGCGCTGCAGCACCACCGCCCGCCAGGGCAGCAGCGGCGCGTCATGGCTGCCCAGGCCGCGCAGGGGCGACTGCGCCAGCAGCCAGCGCTGGCCGTCGGCGCCGCGCCAGGCCTGGGGTTGGGGATGGGCCGGCGGCAGGCCGACGGGCACGTTGGCGCCCGGCGCGACATTGCGCGCGCCCGGCTCGGTCAGCACCAGGCCCTGCAGGCCTTCTGCCGCTGCCGCGGCCGGTTCGCCCAGACTCAGGCCGAGTTGCTCGTTGACCCAGTCCAGGCCCAGGTGGACGGTGACGACGCCGACGACGCGGCCGGCCTCGTCGAGCACCGGCTCGCCGATGTCGATGAGTTCGCGCACGCCGCCGGGCAGGCGGGCCATCAGCGGCGCCAGCGCAACGGGCTCGTGCACATCGCCCAGCATGCCGTCGCGGCCGCGGCGGAACACCGGGCGCTGGGCGATGTTCGTGCCTTCCAGCCAGCCGCGGCTGCCGGCGATGACCTGGCCATCGGGGGTGACGAGGCCGGCCCAGACAAAGCGCGGCGAGCGTTCGACGAGCTGGTCCAGCTCGGCACGTGCACGCTCCGGCGACACGCCCGGTTGCAGGGCCTGGGAGCGCGCCAGCAGGCGCACCTGGCTGACCGCGTCGCGCAGGGCGAGCTGCAGCTGAAGGCCCAGCACGTCGGCGCGCTGCTGGTTGCGGGCCAGGCTGCGCTCGGTGAGTTCGGCGCCCAGCAGGCGCTGCCCGACGGTCAGCAGCACGCAGGTCAGCATGGCCACGGCCAGCGCCGGCAGCAGCGCGAAACGCCAGGTCGGCCGCACGGCGCGAATCACGCGACCGCCGCCCTGCCGCCCAGACGACCCTGCGCTGACTGGCAGTTCACTGCGCGGCTGCTGGGTTGTCGTCATGAGGCCACTGTCCGTCAAGACTTGTAACGGCGCCATGCCCGGCGTGTAGGGGATTCTTGACGGCTGCTGTCGGGGTTGCCGGAAACCCCTCATGACCCCCTCGCCAGCCGGACCCGCCGCGAACAAGATGCGCGCCATGCTCATCTCTGACTCCACCGACGCCAGGCCGCTGCTGCTGCTGGCCGGCGCTGCCCCCGACAGCGCCGCCGGGCTGCTGCGCGAGGCCGACTACCGCGTGCGCAGCGCGGGCTCGGGTGCTGCCCTGCTGCCCTGCTGCGCCTGGCCGCCAGCGAGCCGCGCCCCAGCCTCATCCTGCTGGGCGAGACAGTGGCGGATCAGCATGGGCTGGATCTGCTGAGCCGGCTGCGCGACAACGCGGCGGCGCGCTCGATTCCCGTGCTCTTCGTCTCCGGCAGCGGCGACGAGGAGCTGGCCATGGCTCTGGGCGCCTGCGACTGCCTGAGCCTGCCGCTGCGCCCGCTGGTGCTGATGGCGCGCGTGCAGGCCCAGCTCACCCTGCACCGCCTGCTGGCGCAGAGTCGCGTGGGAGCGGCCGCGTGAGCGCCCTGCCCATTCCGTCGTCTGCCCCGGCGCGCTGGCTGCGCCGGCTGCGCGATTTCGGCCGTGGCCGCCTGCTGCGCCGCCGCAGCCAGGCTCTGGGTGCCCAGGCCGTGCAGATGCTGAATGCCGTGCTGGCCGATGCCGGCGTCGCCGTCGTCGTGCACGACGCCGAAGGCCGCTGCCTGGTCTGCAATGACGAAGCCGCCCGCGTGGCCGGCCTGGCCGTGCCGCCGCCGCCTGGCAGCAGCCTCGTCGGCCGCCTGCCCGACGTGATGCTGCACGGCCCTTTCGAACCCACCGACGCCGAGACCTGGCAGACACCCGCCGGCCCGCGGCTGTTCCGCGTCAACCGCGGCCGCCTGGTGGGCGACGGCGAACCGCGCTACCTCGTCGCGCGAGACGTGACCGAGCAGCGCCAGGACGCCGAACGCCTGGCGCGCAACGAACAACAGCTGTCGCTGGCCATGCGCGGCGCGGCCCTGGGCCTGTGGGACTGGCAGGTGACCAGCGGCGAGGTCCATGTCAACGAGCGCTGGGCCGAGATGCTGGGCTATCGCGTCGAGGAGATCGAGCCGCATCTGGACAGCTGGCGCGCCCTCGTCCACCCCGACGACTGGGCCGCCATCGACGCCTCGCTGCTGCCGCATCTGAGCGGCGACACCGACAGCTACCGCTGCGAGCACCGGCTGCGCCACCGCGACGGCCACTGGATCTGGGTGCTGGACGCCGGCCAGGTGGTCGAGCGCGACGCCGACGGCCGCGCGCTGCGCGCCATCGGCATCCACCTGGACGTGACCGACCGGCGTGGCGCCATCGACGCACTGGAGCGCTCGCGCCGCGACCTGGAGGCGCGTGTCTGCGAGCGCACGGCGGCGCTGGAACGCGCCACGACGGAGGCGCGTGCAGCCAGCGAGGCCAAGTCGGCCTTCCTGGCCAACATCAGCCACGAGATCCGCACGCCGATGAACGCCATCGTCGGCATGTCGCGCCTGCTGGCGCGCTCGGCCGCCGATGCCGAGCAGGCGGCGCGCATCGCCACCATGGAAAGCGCGGCCGGCCATTTGATGACGCTGATCGGCGACGTGCTGGACCGGTCCAAGATCGAGGCCGGCCATATGGAGCTGGAGCAGCTGCCGCTGGCCCTGCCCGAACTGCTGCGCCAGTCCCTCGGCCTGTTCAGCCCCCAGGCCCAGGCCAAGGGCATCGCGCTGCGCCTGAACGCCATCGGCCTGCCCGAACGCCTGCTCGGCGACCCGACGCGACTGCGCCAGGCGGTGCTCAATCTCGTCGCCAACGCCGTGAAGTTCACCGAGCACGGCGAGGTGGTGCTCAGCGTGACCCAACTGCCCGATGAGGGCGACAACGCGGTGCGGCTGCGCTTCGAGGTCAGCGACACCGGTCCGGGCTTCAGCAACGAAGTGGCGGGCCGCCTGTTCAGCGCCTTCGAGCAGGGTGACGCCTCCATCGCGCGCCGCCATGGCGGCACGGGGCTGGGCCTGGCCATCACGCGGCGCATTGCCGAGATGATGGGCGGCCAGGTGGGCCTGGCCAGCGAGCCCGGCCACGGTGCGCGTTTCTGGTTCACCGCGCGGCTGATGCGTGATCAACGGCCGCGCGGCTTCGAGGAAGGCCAGTCCATCCGACTGTCGGCCGCCGAGCGGCTGCGACTGCGCCACCACGGCCGGCGCGTGCTGCTGGTCGAGGACAACCCCGTCAACCAGGAGATCGCGCTGGCGGTGCTGGCCCAGGGTGCGCTGGAAGTCTGCGTCGCCCCCGATGGCGCGAGCGCGCTGCGCGAGTTCGCGGCCTACCCCGCCTTTGACGCCGTGCTGATGGACCTGCACCTGCCCGACATGGACGGTTTCGACATCACGCGCCGCCTGCGCGCCAGCGGCCTCCGTGCCCCCGTGCTGGCACTGACGGCCAGCGCCATGCCGCTGGAGCGTGCCCAGTGCGAACGCCTGGGCATGGCCGCCTTCCTGACCAAGCCGCTGGACCCGGACGCGCTGCATGAAGCGCTGCTGACGGCGTTTGCCGCGGTGCCACAGGCGGCCTGAACGTCGGCCTCCGCCTACAGGCCGATGGCCCGGGCGCCGACTGCGACCGATACGCGCGCCACCGAAAGTGCTGGGGTTGAATCCGACGACTCCGCCATGCCGCCCCGCCAGAAGATCCCCTTGTTGACCGTGGCCGCCCTGTTGGCCGTCGTGGTGCTGGCCGCCTGCCGCAAGGAAGTACCGCCGCCACCCGGCCCCGAGGAGGTGCCCAAGCCCAAGGCAGACGCCTCGACCTACGCCCTGCCCAGCACCTACGTGCGGCTGGGTCGCTGAGGCAGGCCATGGCGACTTCCAGCCGCGCGATCTGGAAAGGTGCCATCTCCTTCGGCCTGGTGCATGTGCCGGTGTCCCTGCACAGCGCCACGCAGGAGCAGGACATCGACTTCGATTGGCTGGACAAGCGCAGTCTGGACCCGGTGGGCTACAAGCGCATCAACAAGCGCACCGGCAAGGAGATCGCCAAGGAACACATCGTCAAGGGCGTCAGGCTGGACAAGAGCGGCCACTACGTCGTGCTGTCCGACGACGAGATCAAGGCGGCGTATCCGCAACGCACCCAGACCCTGCAGATCGAGAGCTTCGTGAAGGCGGACGAGGTGTCCTTCGTCTACATCGAGAAGCCCTACTACCTGGCGCCCGACGGCCGCTCGCAGCGCGTCTATGCGTTGCTGCGCGAGGCGCTGGAGGCCAGCGGCGTCATCGGCATCGCGCGCTTCGTGCTGCACAACAAGGAGCACCTGGCCGCGCTGATCCCGGCCGGCCCGGCGCTGATGCTGGGCGTGCTGCGCTGGGCCGAGGAGATCCGCTCGCCCTCGGGCCTGGACCTGCCCCCGGCCGGTGCCGCCGCCGTCAAGGCGGCCGAGCTGAAGATGGCGCAGCAGCTCATTGCGCAGATGACCTCGGCCTTCAAGCCCGACAGGTTCAAGGACGACTTCACCACCGCCATCCATGCGCTGGTCAAGCGCAAGGCCAAGGCGGGCAAGAAGGCAACGGTGAAGCCTTTCGAGGAGGCGCCGGACACGAGCTCCAGCAACGTGGTCGACCTGACCGAACTGTTGAAGCAGAGCCTGAAGGGCAAGCCGGCCAAGGCGCCGGCGAAGAAGGCCGGCAGCCGCAAGAAAGCCGCTTGAGACTCAGGGCGCGGTCCGTCGCGCCCATGACTTTCGGCAATTTATATAAGCGCTTATCAAATGCGGGCCATGACACGCCCCGGCCTTGGTACCCAGCTGCGCACGCTGCTCGAACTGCTCGACGGCGAACTCGAGTCCATCTACACCGAAGAGGGGCTGGACTACCGGCCGCGCTTCACGCCGGTGCTGCGGGCGCTGCTGGACGAGTCGCCGTTGACCGTCGGCCAGATCGCCGCCAAGGCCGGCATCAGCCAGCCGGCGGCCACGCAGACGCTGAACCTGATGCTGGCGCGCGACTGGGTCGAGCCGCTGGCCGACCCGGCCGATGCGCGGCGGCGCCTTTATGCGCCCAGCGCGAAGGCGCTCGAGGCCCTGCCGAAGCTGCAGGCCATCTGGGCCGCCACCGGCGGCGCGGCTCGCGGCCTGGACGCCGAGCTGTCCACGCCGCTGTCTGCGCTGCTGGATGAGGCCATCGCCGCGCTGCGCAGCCGCTCCTTTCCCCAACGCCGCCGCGATGCGGCTGTCGCTCTTTCCTCTCGCTCCAAGAAAGCCTAACAAGCATGAAGACCCTGGTTCTCGCCGCCCTGCTCGCCACCGGCCTGACCGCCTGGAGCCAACCCGCGCCGCAAGGCCCGGCCATGCCCCCGCTGGATGCTGCCGCCCGCACCCACGCGGCCCGCGAGCTGGCGCGCCAGCTGCGCGACCGCTACATCTTTCCGGAGCGCGTCAAGGACCTCGAGCCCCAGCTGCAGGCCGCGGCACTCGACGCCACGGATGCGCCGTCCCTGGCAGAGAAGCTGAGTGCCGTGCTCGCCGAGACCACGCATGACAAGCACCTGCGCGTGGACGTGATGCCCGAGATGCCCGGCAGCGCCAAGGCCGAGGCGGCCGAGATGATGGAGAGTTTTCGCTACGGCAACTACGGCGTGACCCGTGTGGAGCGGCTGCGCGGCAATATCGGTCTGCTGGAGCTGCGCCAGTTCGCGCCCGTGCGCCAGGCTGGCCCGGTCATTGCGGCGGCGATGACGCTGCTGGCCAATACCGACGCCCTCATCATCGACCTGCGCCGCAATGGCGGCGGCGACCCCGAGACCGTGGCCCTGCTGGCCAGCTATCTGTTCGACAAGCCCACGCGCCTCATCGACATCCGCTGGCGCGCCGGCAACCGCCTGGAGCAGCACTGGACCTCGGCCAAGGTGGCCGGCCCGCGCTACGGCCAGCGCCGCCCCGTTTATGTGCTGACCGAGCACGAGACCTTCTCCGCCGCCGAAGACTTCTCCTACGGCATGAAGGCCCGCCATCGCGCGACCGTCATCGGTGAGACGACGGCCGGCGGCGCCCACCCGGGTGACGGCTTTCGCATCAGCCCCGAGCTGATGGTCTTCATCCCGACGGGCCGCTCGGTGGACTTTGTGGACGGCGGCAACTGGGAAGGCAAGGGCGTGACGCCCGACCACGCGGTCCCCGCGGCCGAGGCCTTCACGCTGGCCCAGCGCATGGCCCTGGACCAGCTGTTGCCGGCCGAGAAGCACCCGATGAAGAAGGGCGGTCTGGAGCGGGCGCTGAAGGCCCTGGACGCACCGGCCAAGCCCTGAGCACCTAGTCTGCGGCGACGCGCACGACGGTCTTGCCGAAGTTGCCACCCTGCAGCAGTTTGGCCAGGGCCGCCGGGGCCTGCTCGAGACCGTCGACGATGTCCTCGCGCAGCGTGATCCGGCCTTCGGCCAACCACGCGCTCATGTCGCGGCGGAAGGCGTCGAAGCGCTCGCCATAGTGGTCCAGGATGATGAAGCCCTGCACGCGGACGCGCTTGGCGAGGAGGGTGGCCAGGTCGGGACCGGCCGCGGGCGCCGCGTCGTTGTAGTGCGAGATGAAGCCGCAGACCGGCATGCGTGCGTTGACTTTCAGCAGCGGCAGCACGGCGGCCAGCACTTGGCCGCCGACGTTCTCGAAGTAGATGTCGATGCCTTGGGGGCAGGCCGCAGAGAGGCGCCCGGCGAGGTCGGGCTCGCGGCGGTCCAGGCAGGCGTCGAAGCCCAGCACCTCCACGGCATGACGGCACTTGTCGGCGCCGCTGGCGATGCCGACGACACGGGCGCCCATCAGCTTGGCGAGCTGGCCGACGACGCTGCCCACCGCGCCGGTTGCGGCCGCGACGACAACGGTCTCGCCCGGCTTGGGCTGGCCGATGTCGAGCAGGCCGATATAGGCCGTGAAGCCGGGCATGCCCAGGCCGCCCAATGCATGCGAGGGCTGGGCCACGCCTCCCAGGGCCAACAGGTCGCTGCCGTCGGACAGCGCGTAGTCCTGCCAACCGGCATTGGCCAGCACCAGCTCGCCGGGCTTGAAGTCGGCATGTCGTGACGCGACGACTTCACTGACCGTGCCGCCCACCATGACGCCGCCCAGCGGCACCGGTGGCGCATAACCCGGGCCGACGGCCGCCATCAGGTTGCGCTGGTAAGGGTCGACGGAGAGGTAAAGCGTGCGCAGCAGCACTTGGCCGTCGGCAGGCTCGGGGATGGGTTGGGTGTCTAGCTCGAAATGCGCTGGTCCTGGCAAGCCCTGAGGGTAGGCGGCCAGCGTCAGGCGGCGGTTCATTGCGCACCTCCCGCGGCAGGACGGGGGCCATGGCGCAGCGTCAGCAGCGTGCCCAGCGTCAGCGCGACGACCGCAAAGCTTGGGCCGCCGAGGGCGCCGATGTGGTCCACCAGCAGGCCGCCGCCGATGGCGCCGCTGGCGATGGCAATCTGGAAGGCCGCCACCAGCAGTCCGCCGGCGCCCTCGGCCTGGTCGGGCGCGGCGCGCACGATCCAGGTCTGGAAGCCGACCGGGAAGGCCCCGAAGGCGAAGCCCCACAGCGTGATGGCGATGGCCGTCACCCAGGTCGAGCTGCCGGCAACGAGCAGGCTGGCGGCGAGCGCGGCAATCAGCACACCACCCGCGACGATGGCGTGGCGCTCGCTGCGCCCGGCCAGCCAGCCGCCGGCGAAGTTGCCGAAAAAGCCGCCGATGCCATAGCCCAGCAGTACGGCCGAGATGGCGCCGACCGACAGGTGGGTGACCTGCTCCATCAGCGGCCGGATGTAGGTGAAGCCGGCGAAGTGGCCCGACACGACCAGCAGCACGGCCAGCAAGGCCACGCGCACTGGCGGGCGGCGCAGCAACTCGGCCAGCACGCGCAGGTCGGGCTTGTCGCGCGGCGGCAGGGCCGGCAGCGTCAGGGCCTGCACGGCCAGCGTGACGAGGCTGACCGCGCCGGCCGCGATGAAGGCGCTGCGCCAGCCCCAGACGTCGCCCATCCAGGCACCCAGCGGCGCCGCGCAGACAGTGGCCACCGACACGCCGGTCAGGATGACGGACATGGCCTTGGCGAACTGTTCGGGCGGCACCAGGCGCAGGGCCAGCGCCGCCGACATCGACCAGAAGCCACCCAGGGCCACGCCCAGCAACACGCGCGCCACCAGCAGCAGGCCCAGGCTGCTGGCCGTCGCCGCAATGGCGTTGGACACGAGCAGCAGCACGGTGAAGGCCAGCATGACGAGGCGGCGATCGAGCCGGCGCGTCAGCAGCGGCAGCGAGGGCGCAGCGATGGCGCCGACCAGGGCCGTGGCCGTGACGGCCTGGCCGGCCGCGCCATCGCTGACGCCGAGGTCGGTCGCCATGGCCGTCAGCAGGCTGGCCGGCAGGAATTCGGCCATCACGAGGCCGAAGACACCCAGCGTCAGCGAACCGATGGCCGGCCAGTGATGGGTGGGGGCGGTTGCCGGGACGGGAGCGGCATTGGCGCCCGCGTCTAGGCATTGGGAGCAGGGAGAGGAGGACACAGCAAAGACCCTGGAGTGGCTGACGGCTTCATGCTAGGCATAGCATCCCGGCGTTTGAATGCCGAAAGAGCCGATATGCTTGACTTTTCGTCCAGGGGCCTGGAGACCCAGCCCGGCGTGCCCGACACGCTGACCCAGGTGCTGCTCGGCCTGCGACTGGATGGCGTGGAGTACGGCCGCTGCCTGATGCGCGGCCCCTGGGCCGTGGCCTTCCCGGCCCAGGCCGCGGCGCGCTTTCACTTCGTCGCCAGCGGCGGTGCCTGGCTGCGCACGGCGGCGACGGACTGGCAGCGCCTGAACCCCGGCGACGCCGTGCTGCTGCCCCACGGCAGTTTCCACATCCTGGCCAGTTCGCCGGAGGTGCCGACGGTGGACATCGACAGCCTGTCGCGCGTGGCCGTGGCCGACAACATCTACCTCGTCGGTGGTGAGCCATCCGGCCCGCCCCAGCCGGGCGAGGCGCCGCCCGACGTGATGTTCTGCGGCGCGCTGCGCTTCAACCTCGACCCCCTGCACCCGCTGATCGCCATGATGCCCACCGTCATGCTGGCCGGCGACCTGGCCAACAAGGACGCCACCGTGCCGGCCCTGCTGGACGCCATGGAGCGCGAGGTGGCTCTGGACCGCATCGGCGCCTGCGGCATCCTGGCCCGGCTGGCCGACGCGCTGGCCGCCAGCATCATCCGCGCCTGGGTGGAATGCGGCTGCAGCGACTCCACCGGCTGGGTGGCCGCCGTGCGCTGCCCCAGGATCGGCAAGGTCATCGCCGCCATCCACGCCGACCCCGAGCGCGACTGGAACGTGCCCGAGATGGCCGCGCTGATGGGCGCCTCGCGCTCCAGCTTCGCCGAGGCCTTCACGCGGACGCTGGGCGAGAGCCCGGCCAGATACGTCGCCAAGGTCAAGATGTTCCAGGCGCGGCGCTGGATCGCCCAGGACGGCATGCGCGTGGCAACGGCGGCGGACCGACTGGGCTACGAGTCCGAGGCCTCTTTCAGCCGCGCCTTCAAGCGCGTCATCGGGCATGCGCCGAGTGCAGCGCGGGGCGGCTCCTAAACTGCCGCCTTCCTGCACCGTTCCATCCCCCGATGTCCACCACCATCCTGCTGCTCCAGCTCATCGTCATCCTCGGCGTGGCGCGCGGCTGCGGCTGGCTGCTGCGCCATCTGGGCCAGCCCCAGGTGGTGGGCGAGATGGCGGCCGGCCTCATCCTCGGTCCGGCCGTCATGGGCTTCTACCTGCCCGACGTCCATGTCCAGCTGTTCGCCAGGCCGCTGCTGGGCGGCCTGAACGCGCTGGCCACGCTGGGCTTGGTGCTGTTCATGTTCGTCGTCGGCCTGGAGATCCGCGCGCCCCGCGGCCTGCGCTCGCAGCTGCGTTCGGCCGGCAGCGTCGGCCTGCTCAGCGTGCTGGTGCCTGCCGTGCTGGCCCTGGCCATCACGCCGGCCCTGCATCCCGGCCTGGCACCGGCGGGTGTCGGCTTCTGGCCCTTCGCTCTCTTCATGACGGCGGCCGTGTCCATCACGGCCTTCCCGGTCATGGCGCGCATCCTGAAGGACCGCGGCATGACCCAGACCCGCTTCGGCCAGCTGGCCCTGTCCGGTGCCGCTGTCGTCGACGTCTTCGCCTGGGTGCTGCTGGCCTTTGTCGTCGCCCTGGCCGGCGCCGGTGAAGGCTATGCCGGCCTGGTGCGCATCCTGGGCGGCACCGTGGGCATCGTGGCCGTCCTCTACTTCGTGGCCCGGCCCCTGTATGCGCGGCTGCTGGCGGTCCGGGCGCCCGACGGCACGCCTTCGCTGGGCGTGCTGGCGGCCCTGATGCTGGGCCTGCTGGCCTGCGCCGCCGCGGCGGAATGGCTGCATCTGCACGCCGTGTTCGGCGCCTTCCTGTTCGGCGCCACCTTGCCGCGTGACGACAGGCTGCTGCAGTCGCTGATGCAGCGCATCGAACCCCTGTCCATCGTGCTGCTGATGCCGCTGTTCTTCGCGCTGGCCGGCCTGTCGACGACGCGCTCGGCCTTTGCCGGCGGCGCCCTGGGCGCCATGCTGCTGGTGGTGGGCGTGGCGACGGTGGGCAAGCTGGTGGGCGGCTGGCTGGGCGCCCGCGTGGCCGGCCTCAATGGCCCCGAAAGCATGGCCACCGGCGCGCTGATGAACGCCCGCGGCCTGATGGAGCTCATCGTCATGAAGGTGGGCCTGGACGTCGGCCTCATCGGACCCGACATGTTCACCATCCTGCTCATCATGGCCCTGGCGACCACGGCCATGACCAGCCCGCTGATCACGCTGGCGCTGCGCTATCGGAAGCGGGTCGAGGGCGCGAAGGTGGCTTGAGTTCGGCCGGAATCAGCCCCCAGGGCGCCGCCAGATCATGAAGCGCCCGCTGACCAGCACCGCGCAAAAGTAGAGCGACCCCGCCCAGCCGGCGAGGAGGTCGACGTTTATGGCCTGCAGCGAGGCCTGGGCACCCCAGACGACGCTGAAGAAGCCATAAGCGATGCAGGCCAGGCAGGCGCCGGCAGCCAGGATCCGGTTTCTGAGCGCAGGGTTCATCAATGCCAAGAAAAAAGCCCGCAGCAGACGCTGCGGGCCTTTGTCATTTGTACAAAGCCAGGCTTCAGAACGGGATGTCGTCGTCCATATCGTCAAACCCCGTCGCCGCCTTCGGCGCCGGGGCCGGAGCGCGAGGAGCCGGCGGGCGCTGGGCCGCGGCCGGGCGGGCTGCCGGACGGCCACCGCCGCCACCTTCCATGTCGTCGCCACCGCGGCTGTAACCGCCACCACCACCGCCGCCGCCACCAGCAGCACGGCTGTAACCGCCGCCACCGCTGCCTTCGTCGCCACCGCCACCTTCACGGCCGCCGAGCAGCTGCATTTCGCTGGCAATGATTTCGGTCGTATAGGTGTCGCGGCCTTCCTTGTCCTGCCACTTGCGGGTCTTCAGGCGACCTTCGACATAGAGGGGGCGGCCCTTCTTGACGTACTCGCCGACGATCTCGGCCAGGCGGTCGTTGAAGACGACTCGGTGCCATTCCGTCTCTTCCTGGCGCTCGCCGGTCTCGCGGTTCTTCCAGTTGCGGGTGGTGGCGAGGCTCAGGGTGACCCAGGCGCCGCCGCTGGGGTTGTAGCGAACTTCGGGGTCCTTGCCGACGTTGCCGATGATGATGACTTTGTTGACGCTGGCCATGACGCTCGCCTGAATTCGATGGGAAAGGGGATGAATTATGCCGGCCACCCCCGCCAAACCCCGTCAGCAACACCCCGGAGACCGCATCCCGCACCCCGGGGCCTGCACTTCGTCTCCCCACCCGCCGGCCGCCCGGCGGGCCTCCCTAAGATGAAGCCATGGAATCCTCAGCCCGCCACACCAGCAACCGCCACAGCAATCGGCGCTTGTGGCTGGCGTATGCCGGCGCCTGCGCCCTGGCCTGGTGCCTGTTCGTGCTGGCGGGCAGCGAGTTCGATCGCGGCCTGGATCCCTTCTGGCTGGCCGTCTACCAGGCCACCACGATGCTGTGGGCGCCCATGCTGCTGGGCATCGCCGTCTGGCCGGTGGCGCGCCGCCTGCACGACAACGACGCCGGCACCGCCGCCACCACCCTGGCGCACGCGATGGCGGCGCTGTCCTTCTCGGCGCTGTGGCAGGCCGGCGAGTTCGGCGTCAACGCGGCCCTGTTCGGCACCGACCATGCCGGCGCGGTGCTGCTGGCCGGCATCCTGTGGCGCTCGGTCTGGGGCTTCGTGGTCTACGCGGCCATCGCCACCGCCTTCAACGCGGTGCTGCAGTCGCGCTCGGCGCGCTCGGCGGCCGTGCACGCCGCCCAGGCCGAAAGCGCCCTGGCCAAGGCCGAGCTGTCTGCCATCAGCGGCAAGCTGAACCCGCATTTCCTGTTCAACACGCTGAACTCGCTGATCGCCCTGACGCGCAAGGACCCGGCCGCCGCCGAAGCCTCGCTGCTGAAGTTCGCCTCCATGCTGCGCTATGTGCTGGACACCAAGCGCGGCGCCGAGGACCGCGTCATGCTGTCCGATGAGATCGACTTCCTGCGCGACTACCTGGCCCTGGAGGCCCTGCGCCTGGGCCCGCGTCTGCGCGTGGACTGGGACCTGGAGGAGCGCGTGATGGCCGACGAGCTGCCGCCGCTCACGCTGCAGCCCCTGGTCGAGAACTCCATCCTGCATGCCGTGGCCAATCGCAAGGGCGGCGGCAAGGTGACCATCAGCGCGCGCCGCAATGCCCTCAACCATGGCCTGGACCTGGCCGTGGCCGACGACGGCCCGGGCTGCGAGCCCGAGGCCCTGGAACCCAAGCCCGGCCAGCGCCGTGGCGTGGGCCTGGCGGCGCTGAAGAAGCGCTTCGCCCTGGACTACGACGGCAATGCGCGCCTGCGCATCCGCACCGCCCCCGGCGCCGGCTTCCGCGTCGACTTGTTTATCCCCCAGATCTGACCATGAACACCACCACCGTCCTGATCGCCGAAGACGAGCACCTGGCCGCCGAGGCGCTGGCCGACTGGGTCAAGGCCACGCCCGGCCTGCAGCTGGTGGCGGTCTGCGAAGACGGCGACGATGCGCTCGCGCAGATCCGCGCGCTCAAGCCCGCCCTGGTGCTGACCGACATCCAGATGCCCGGCCTGACCGGCCTGCAGGTGGTGCAGGCCCTGCAGGGCGAGGCCCACCAGCCACGCATCATCTTCACGACGGCCTACGACCAGCATGCGCTGACGGCCTTCGAGCTGCACGCGGTGGACTATCTGCTCAAGCCCTTCTCGCGCGAGCGCTTCGACGAGGCCATCAGCCATGTGCTGCGCGATGCGGTGCCCAGCCCCGCCGACGTGGCCCAGGCCTTGGGCGCACCGGCCGACGCGCCGCTGACCCGGCTGCTGGTGCGCGACCAGGGCAAGATCTTCCCGCTGCAGGTGGACGCCATCGAGTGCCTGCGCTCCGACAACAAGTACACCGCCATCACCAGCAAGGGCCGCAGCTTCCTGGTGCGCCTGCCCATCGCCGACTTCGAGACGCGGCTGGACCCGGCCCGCTTCCTGCGCGTGCAGCGCGGCTGCATCGTCAACCTGGATTTCGTCGAGAGCATGACCCCGGACGAGAACTCGCAGCTCGTCGTGCAGCTGCGTGACGGCACGCGCATCACGGCCAACCGCGAGGTCTCCAAGATGTTGAGGGAGCAGTCGCTATGAAAACCCTGTTGCTGACCCTGCTGATGGCCGCCGGCCTGGCCCAGGCCCAGACAGCGCCGCCCGCCCAACCCGCGCCGCCGGCCAGCCCGGCCCCCGCACCCCAGATGGCACCGCGGCCCATGCCGCATCCCATGCCCCTGGTGCGCCCCGTGCCGCCGGTGCCACCCGAGCCGGGCAAGGTCTACGCCCCCGGTGCCTTCGACCGGCTGGAACTGGCCGGTGCTGCGCGCGTCATCGTCGTGCAGGGCGATCGCGACCAGGCCTTCATCGCCGGCGATGACGAGGTGCAGAAGAACGTCGAGGTGGAACTGGCCGACCGCCAGCTCGTCATCCGCCCGAGCGGTGGCTGGAAGATCTGGCGCAGCGGCAAGCTCTTCGTGCAGGTGGAGATGCGCGAGGTGCGCCAGCTGTCCGTCTCCGGCGCCAGCGACGTGATGGCCCCTGGGCCGCTGCGTGCCGACCAGCTCAAGCTCAGCATCAGCGGTTCGGGCAATGTGAGGCTGGACCAGCTGCAGGCCAAGCAGCTCGTCTTCACCATCTCCGGCGCCGGCGACGGCCAGCTCGGTGGCCATGTCGACGACCTCGCCCTGCAGATCTCCGGCAAGGGCCGCGTCATCGCCGATCGCATGCAGGCCCAGCGCGCCCGCGTCAACGTCAGCGGCCTGGGCAATGTGGTGCTGTGGGTCACCGACGACCTGGCGGCCCACATCTCCGGCGTCGGTTCGGTGGACTATTTCGGCAGCCCCTCGGTGCAGCGTTCGGTGTCGGGCATGGGCTCGATCAGCGCACGGGGCGACAAGAAGGCTTCGGCGGAAAGCCGCTGAGGGCTGCCTAAACTCCCTGCCAAATAGCGGGAGGATCGTCGATGGTTGGGTGCCAGAGGGTCATCGGACTGCTGGTCTTGCTGGCGCCGGCGCTGTCCGGTTGCGTGCCCTGGGCATCGCGGTATGTCCGGGTCGAGGCAGACAACGCCAGGTATTTCGGTGCGGATTGCCGCGGCTCCATGGGCGAGCTCAAGCTGGCCTATTTTCCCTTCAACGACATCTTCATCTCGGCCCTGGTCGACGACAGGGCCGACGAAATCAACATCGGCATCCATGTGCCGCGGGGCGTGACGGCCCAGCTCATGCAGCGGACGCTGACGCTGCGCCCCAGGGACGCCGCAAGGCCCGCCATGAGCTTGCCGCTGGAGCCGGCTTCATACATTCGCTACACCAGCTTCAACATGCCCTGGCAGTTCCGCGCGGTCGATCCCTTTGACCGCGAAGACTTCTTCGGCGTGCTGGTCGGTGCCACGAGGACATTCGAGCCCCGCTACTCCAATTCGCCCGAGATGCAGAAGCTCGGTGCCAAGTGGTATCGCTTCACGGTCCCCATTGACGTCCGCCGTCTCGACAACGGCGTGATCGAGCTGCCGCCGATGAAGATCAATGGCGTCGAGTTCAAGGGGCCGACGATCCGCTACGAGAACGCCCTCTCGATCTATGCCCAGCCGATCAACTGCTGATCTCAGTACAGGTCCCGCGCCGCCGACCTCACTTCATGCAGCAGCTGCCGCGCCCCGGGTGACATCAGATGCCCCTCGCGGGTGATGATGCCGAAGGCGTCCATGTGGCAGGGCAGGTCGATGGGCAGGATGGCCAGCACGTTGAGTGACGCGTAGTAGCGCGCCACCTCCACCGGCATCACGTGCAGGGAGTCGGTCTGCTGCAGCAGGGCCGTGATGAGCAGCAGGGCCGTCGTGTCGACGTTGTTGGACGGCGGCTCCAGCGCGGCGCGGCGGAACATCAGCTCCCAGCGGTGGCGCAGCACGCTGCCGGTTGGCGGCAGGATCCAGGGCTGGTCGGCCAGGTCGGCGAGCTTGAGGTTGTCTTCCTTCAGCAGCGGATGGCCGACGCGCGCGACGGCGCAGGCGGGCTCGACCGTCAGCTCCTCGTAGTGCAGGCCGGCGGCGTCTTCCTCTTCGACGATGCGGCCGATCATGAAGTCGAGCTTGCCGCGCTGCAGCATGTCCAGCAGCTGCTTGCTGGACTCCATGTGCACGCCGATGCGCAGCTTGGGCGCCTGCAGCTTGATGCGGGCAATGGCACGCGGCAGCAGGCCCATGGCCGGCGTCATGATGACGCCGACCTCGACCTGGCCCGACAGTCCGTTCTTCAGCGACACGATGTCGTCATGCGCGGCCGACAGCGACGTCAGCGCCATGCGGGCGTGGCGGATCATGGTCTCGCCGTAGAGGGTGGGCTCCATGCCGCGCGGGTGGCGCTCGAAGAGCTTCACATCCAGCATGTCCTCCAGGTCCTTGAGCTGCTTGGACGCGGCGGGCTGGGTCATGCACAGCACCTCCGCGGCGCGGTGGATGTTGCGCTCGTCGTCCAGCGCGATCAGCAGCAGCAGCTGGCGCGTCTTCAGCCGCGCGCGCAGGAACCAGTTGGGGTTGGGGCTGGCGTCGGTCAGCGACGCGCCGTTGTCTTCGTCGTCTTGAGCCATCTCAGTCTTTCATGGCGGAGCTGCCGACTTCTGCGGGCCGAGCGCCGGGCCGCTCCCTAGCCGGCCCGCGCTGGCGATGTGCTTGCGGCTCGACGCCGCAAGCATCGCCGTCCCCTCGGGGGACCGACTGGACTCGCTCGCGTTCAGCGACGCGAGGCCGGGCGAGGGGTGGTCCATCAAGCCAGGTTCACGCGGCCGTCGGCGGCCAGCACGGTGTTGATGTCGTCGCCGGTTTCTTCCAGCTGCACCAGGGTGGCCTGGCGGGCGCCGACGGCGTCACGCGCCTGCAGGGCCGTCAGGATGGCCTTGTGGCGCGGCAGCGAGAGGTCGTGCGTGTTGGGCAACTGGCTGGACAGGATGATGGACTCGCGCAGGGCCAGCGACAGCATGTTGCCGATATAGGCCAGCAGGTCGTTGCCGGTGGCCTCGGCGATGCGGCGGTGGAAGGCCAGGTCGGGCTCCAGCAGCTCGGCCGTCGTCCTGGCAGCGGCCATGCCCTCGTAGGCGGTGGCGATGCCGGCCAGCTGCTCGTCGGTCGCGGCGCGTGCGGCCAGGGCGGCGGCAGCGGGCTCGAAGATGCGGCGCACTTCCAGCAGCGTCTGCACGAAGTCGCGCTGAGGGCGGGACTGGATCAGCCAGTACAGCACGTCGGGGTCGAGCAGATGCCACTCGTTGCGCGGCCTGACGATGGCGCCGGCGCGCTGGCGCGACACCACCAGGCCCTTGGCGACGAGCACGCGCACGGCCTCGCGCAGCACGGGGCGGCTGATCTCGTAGCGCTCCAGCAGCTGGGCCTCGGGCGGCAGCTTGTCGCCAGGCTTCAATTCACCGCCAACGATGGCCAGGCCCAGCTCGCTGACGATGCGGCCGTGCTGGCTCTTGCCCTCGGGTTGAGCGCTGTAGGTGGAGTGATCGGCTCGAGTCTTCATCGGCGGCGGGCGATCGAACAAAGCGCGCATTATGGAAAGCGGGCGACAAAGCCGCCCTTGGGGGAAAGCGTGAGCTGGGCCGCGGGTGCCGCCAGCTTGCTTTCGATGAAGTCGCGCGGACCCTCACCATCGCTGATGAGCTGGCCCTGGCGCTTGCCGAGCCAGCTCAGGTCCAGTTGAACATCATGCGGGCTGTCGTCGGCATTGAGTCCGGCGATGAACCACTGCTTGCCGGCGCGGCGGGCCAGCACGACGAACTTGGCGGGCTCGCCGTCGAGGAAGCGCACCTCGTCCCAATGCCTCGGCAGCTCGCGCAGCAGCGTCTTCACATAGGCCGGCACCGTGGCCATGCCCTCGGGCGTCTCGGCGTAGTGCTGGATGCCCGACAGGAAGACCACGCTCTCGGCCAGCTCGAAGCCGTTGCGGGTGGCGCGCTGGATGTTGGGAATGTCGCCGAACACCATGGGCGTGAAGTCCATGGGGTCGAAGAGGTTGCGCGCGAAGGGCAGCATGGCCGCGTGGCGGGCGACCTTGCCCTGGTCTTCCTGCGTGAAGGTCGCGAACTCGAAGCCCTTCACGGCCTCGGTCGTCAGCAAGTTGGGATAGGTGCGGCTCCAGCCGCGCGGCAGCGTCGCGCCGTGGAAGTTCAGCAACAAGCCGACCGCCGCCGTCTCCTTCAGCAGGTCGACGTAATAGGCCTGCATGGAGGCGCCGTCGCCGCCGAAGAAGTCGACCTTGAGCCCCTGGATGCCGATGGCCTTGACGCGGGCGAACTCCCTGGTGCGAGCCTCCCTGGTCAGCAGCGCGCTCTTGGGGCTGTATTCGGTGTCGTTCCAGGCGCCCGAGGAGTTGTACCAGGCCAGCAGGCCGACGCCCTGGGTCTTGGCGTAATCGGCCAGCTCCTTCATCTTGGCGTCGCCGATCTTGCGATCCCAGTCGGCGTCCACCAGCGTGTAGGGCCAGTGCATGTCGGCGGCGTAGGCTATGAAGCGCTTTTGCACGTCGTAGACGGTGCCATCGTCCTTCAGCAGGGCCCAGCTCCACGAGGCGGGGCCGGGTTTGAGCTTGGCCTTGTCGAAGGTAACCGCGGAGGCGGCGAGGTCGGTGCCCAGCGTCGACTCCATGACTGTCTTCAGCGGTCCGATGGCGAACACGCGCCAGGGCGTGGTCAGAGGACCATCGATGTCGGCCAACAGACCGCCACCCATGTTGACCTCGCTCGCCTCGGGCAGGCCGATGCGATAGACGCCGCCGGTCGAATCGCTCGCCAGGCGCGAGGCGTGGAAGCGGCCGTCCATGCCGGCCTCGGTCAGCGCGACCCAGCTCGCGCCAGTGCGGAACAACGCAGGAAAGACCCAGCCCGCGTGCGAGGGCGCCGCGGTGCCGACCGGAATGTCGGTCTGGTAGTGCTCTTCGTAGGACGGGTTGGTGCGCTTCCAGCCCGTCTTGGCGACGGACATCGGTTGCAGCCAGGCGCGCGCATCGGCCGGGAAGGCAAAGCTGGTCAGCTCGTCCTTGAAGATCTTCCGGCCAGCACCGTCCACCGTGTAGCGCAGCGCCAGGCCGTCGTTGGAGGCGCGCAGTGTGAGGACGAGCTGCTGGCCGGCAGCATTGGCGACGGTGAAGCGCTGCTCGTTGGCGCGGTAGTCGACCTTGCTCTTCTTGCCTGCGGCCAGCGTGTACTGCTCGCGATGAGCCTTCACGGACGAGGTCGCGACGAGCTTGAGGCCATTGGCGTAGTCGCCCTGCTCCAGCACCAGGCCGAGGCGCGAGGCCAGCAGCACCGGCTGACCGGCGCGTTGCACGGTGTAGACGAGTTGCTGCTCAGCATTGACCGACACGTCGACCTGGAGCTGGCCGTCGGGGCTGCTCAGCGCTTGAGCGAGCGCGGGGATGGCGAGCAGGAACGAGGCGGTGAGTTTCATGACGAACAGGGGCCGTCGGCGACCGGGGTGCCGAAGTCAGGGAAGCCGTCCGCGCGCCAGCCGAAGGCTTGCACTCGCGCATGGCGGTTGGGATCGTTGAGCGGGTCGCCGACGATGTCGCGGTAGTTGCGGGCGTGATAGACCAACAGGTCGGTCTTGCCGTCGGGCGTGGTCGTGAAGCTGTTGTGGCCGGGGCCGAACTGGCTGACCGACTCGTCGGTCTTGAACACGGGCGTGGGCGACTTGTGCCAGCTCGCCGGGTCCAGCAGGTTGGCGTTCTCGTCCGCCCACAGCAGACCCATGCAGTAGTTGGCGTCGGTCGCAGCGGCCGAGTAGGCGATGAAGACGCGGCCGTTGCGCTTCAGCACAGCGGGCCCCTCGTTGACGCAGAAGCCGATGCGCTCCCAGGCCAGCTCGGGCCGCGTGACGACGACGGGCTCGGTGGCCAGCGTCCACGGGTTGGCCATCTCGGCGAGGTAGAGGTTGCTCTGCGTCGGCGGGCTCTTCTGTGCCCAGCAGAGGTAGCGCTTGCCACCGTGCTCGAAGGGTGTGGCGTCCAGCGAGAAGCCTTGCTCGGGCGTGACGATCTGGCCGCGCTCCACCCAGGCGTCGCGCAGCGGGTCGTCACCCTCGCATTCGAGGACGTACATGCGCAGCTTCCAGATGTCGTCGCGCTCACTGGCTGCGAAGTAGACATACCAGCGGCCGTCAATGCGGTGCAGTTCGGGCGCCCACACGTGGAAGCTCATCGGGCCGCTGTCGCGCTTGCGCCAGATGATCCTGGTTGCCGCAGTTGCGAGGCCGGCGATGCTGTCGGCGCTGCGGATCTCTATGGCGTCGTAGCTGGGCACCGAGGCGGTGAACCAGTAGCGGCCGTCGACCCGGCTCAGATGAGGGTCGGCGCGCTGTTCGATGAGGGGGTTGTTCCAGTTCATGCGCGCTGCGCTTTCGTGACGATGACGTTCCAGGAGGCGGGCTTGAGCTTCACGCGAAGCTGCTCGCCTTCGATGGAGACGCCGTGCAAGGCTTGAGGTGCGACGCGGTCGGGCGCATTGGCGGTGTTGGTGGCGTGGAGATCCGTCGAATGCAGTTGCTCGGCCTTCACCAGCTCGCGATCCAAGCCCAGGCCGCGCAGCGTGATGGACAGGTCCATCTCGTCGCTGAGGCTGCGGTTCAGCAGGAAGACCGCCGTCTGTCCCTTGGCCGCGTCATCGACGACGCTGGCGCACAGATAGGGCAGCTCGCCATGCCTGGCGTTGGCATAGCCGGGCGACTTGACGACAGCCTGCAGCACCTCGCCATGCGCCCAGCGTGCCGCCTGCGCAAACGGATGAAAGATCGTCTGCCGCCAGGCCGCGCCGCCGGGCTCGGTCATGATGGGCGCGATGACATTGCAGAGCTGGGCCATGCAGGCGACCTTGAGCCGGTCCGCATGGTTCATGAACATGGTCAGCATGCCGCCGATGAGCAGCGCGTCCTCCGCCGTGTAGACCTCTTCCAGCAGGCGCGGCGCTTCCGGCCAGCCGGCCTGCTTGAGGTGCTCGCCATGGCGGGCGCGGTACCAGACGTTCCACTCGTCAAAGGACAGCTTGAGTCGCTTCGTCGACCGCCTGCGCGTCGCCACGGAGTCCGCAATCGCCACCGTGTCCTCGATGTAGCGCGCATTCGTCTCGATCTGCGCGAAGAAACTCTCGGTGCTCGTGTCCGCGGGCGGCTTCACGAAGTAGCTGTGCAGGGACAGGTAGTCGACGAACTCGAAGCAATGCTCCAGCACGCGGTCTTCCCAGACGCCGTAGGTCGGCATGTCGTAGGCCGAGGAGCCGCAGGCGGCCAGTTCGATGGTGGGGTCCACCCAGCGCATCAGCTTGGCCGTCTCCTTGGCGATGCGCCCGTACTCGTCGGGTGTCTTCTGGCAGATCTGCCAGGGGCCGTCCATCTCGTTGCCCAGGCACCAGAACTTGACGCCCAGCGGCTCCTCGGCGCCGTGGCTGCGGCGCAAGTCCGACAACGCCGTGCCGCCGGGGTGGTTGCAGTATTCGAGGTAGTGGCGCGCTTCGTCCGGACCGCGCGTGCCGAGGTTGACGCCGAACATCGGCTCGATGCCCACCTTTTTGCACCAGGCCATGAACTCATGCGTGCCGACCTGGTTGGTCTCGGTCGAGAACCAGGCCAGGTCCAGCCGGCGCGGACGCTGGTCCTTCGGCCCGACGCCGTCTTCCCAGTTGTAGCCCGACATGAAGTTGCCGCCGGGGTAGCGCACGATGGTCGCGCCCAGCTCCTGGGTCAGCTCGGCCACGTCGCCACGAAAACCTTGCTCGTCGGCCGTGGGGTGGCCGGGCTCGTGGATGCCGTTGTAGACACAGCGGCCCAGGTGCTCGACAAAGACGCCGAACAAGCGGCGGTCCAGCGGCGCGAGGGGGAAGTCGCGGTCGACGGTAAGAGAAGCGTTGAACATGTCAGTGTTTTTGCTGCAAGAGAACACAGCCACAGAGGCACAGAGGTGGAGGGATGACGCCCTCTCTGTGTCTCTGTGCCTCTGTGGCTTTGTTTGGTTTTCATTTCAGCGTCGCGCCTTCTGGAGTGCCTTGTTGACCCGCTTCTCGACGCTGTCCTGTACCTCGTCCACAGCCTTGCCGGAGATCATCACGTTGGCCACGTCCTCGCCGATCAGCAGTTCGATGGCGCGCTGCGTCGGCACAATGCCCGGCATGCCGATGCCGGTCTGGGTGATCTCGGCCAGACCCTCGCGCATGGGCAGGGCGCGGAAGGCGGCACTCTCGGCCACGGTCTTGCTGACGGGCAGGTGGCCGGTGCGCGACCACTCGGCGCTGCGCTCCCAGACGAACTTCAGGAACTGCAAGCTCGCCTCATGCGCCCTGGCATCCTTGGCGCCGCCCTTGAACAGCGCCCAGGAATGGCCGTCGGCAAACACCGCTGGCTTGGCGTAGAGCTGCGGGAAGGGCTTCACCACATAGGCGCCCTGCAGCTTGGACTCGGGCTTTTGCGATTCGCGCAGGAACTGGTCGATGGTCCAGGTGCCGACCACGACAACGCCCGCCTCGCCGTTCAAGAAGGCCTGGTTGGCAGCGGCGTAGTCGAGGTTGGGCCGCACATGGCCTTCGCGGTACAGCGTCTGCATCAGCGTCAGCGCGTTGACGACCGCGGGCTGGTGCATGTTGATGGTCTTGCCGTCTGCCGAGAACAGCTGGGCGTTCTGCTGCGCGACCAGGGTCAGGAAGGTGCGGTCATTGGCCGCCGTCTCGTTGGCCACGGCCCAGGCGAAATAGGGCTTGCCCGTGCGCTGCTTGAACTGGCGCGCCTGGGCCAGCAGTTCATCGGGCGAGCGCGGCAGCTCGCCCAGGCCCGCCTTCTTCATCAGGCCGGTGTTGATGTGCCAGAGCCAGGCCCAGGTGTCGAAGGGCAGCGCATAGGTCTGGCCGTTGAAGCTCGTGCCGCGGCGCGCGTGTTCGGTGAAGTCGTCCACAGGCACGCCGACGCGCTTGAAGTCTTCGTCCAGCGGCAGCACCAGCTTGCGGCGCACATAGTCGCCCAGTGCCGACTCGTGCATGACGGCGATGGTCGGGATGTCCTTGGCCACCAGGCGCGCGGTCAGCTGGTCGTAATAGGGTCCCCACTCGCCGATCTGTGTCTTCACGACGATGTCGGGATGGGTGGCGTTGAACTCGTTGACCAGGGCCGTGACGATGCCGCACTCGCCCAGGCCTTCGGACGTTTTCACCACCTGGCCGTACTGCGCCTCGCAGCTGCCGAAGAAGCGCATCAGCGTGATCTCGGTTTTTTCACCCGAGTAGTCCTTCGCTCCACAGGCGGCGAGCAGCGCGGCGGCGAGGCAGATCAAGAGTCGCTTCATGACTTGCCCGTCCCCGCGACGGCCGTCACCAGATGGCGCTGGAAGAAGAGATACAGCATCAGCGCGGGCATGCCGGCGAACACGGCCTGTGCCATCAGAAAGCCCAGCCCCTCGGACTGTGCGAAGTTGGTCTGCGTGGAGGCGAGACCGCGGGTCAGCGTGTACATGTCCGGCTGGGTCGCGATGACCAAGGGCCAGAGGTAGTCGTTCCAGCAGGCCAGGAAGGTGAAGATGCCCAGCGTCGCTTGAGCGGGCAACGTGAGCGGCAGGATGATGGTCAGGAAGGTCTTGAAGCGCGACGCGTTGTCCAGCAGCGCGGCTTCTTCCATCTCGGTGGGGATGGCCTTGAAGTACTGCGTCATCAGGTAGACGCCGAAGGGCGCGGCCAGGCCAGGCAGGGCGAGGCCGGCAATGGTGTTCTGCAGGTTCCATTCCGAGAACAGGCGATGCAGCGGGATGAAGACGGACTGCGCCGGCACGGCCAGGCCAAACATCACCAGGGCGAACAACCACTTGCGGCCGGGGAACTCGCAGCGCGCAAAGCCATAGCCGGCCAGCGACGACAGCACCAGCACGCCCACCGTCTGCAGCAGCGCCACCAAGGCACTGTTGCCCAGCCAGCGGAACACCTGCGAGGTCTGCAGGATGTCCAGGTAGTTGGCCAGCGTGTAGGGCGGCGCCAGGAAGACGTCGGTGCGCGTCAGCAGGAACTCGTTGGGCTTGAAGGACAGGGCCAGCACCCACAGCAGCGGCGCCATCCAGGCCAGGGCCAGCAGGGTCAGCGCAGCCATCACGAAGCGGTCGAACCAACCGCGGCGCAGCAGCGGGTTCATCGCTGGCCTCCCTTGTCACGTTCCAGCCAGAGCTGCGTCGAGACGCCCACCAGCATGATGGCCAGCAGCACCTGCGACGCAGCCGTGGCATAGCCCAGCGAGAGCTGCATGAAGGCCTGCTCGTAGATGAACTGCACGACGGAGCGCGTCGTGTTGTTGGGCCCGCCGTTGGTCATCAGCATGATCTGCGGGAAGACCTGGAACTGGCGGATCACCTCGATCAGCGCGACGAGGATGATGGCGCGCTTGAGGCTGGGCAGGGTGATATGGGTCAGCACGCGCCAGCGCGGCGTGTTGTCCAGGGCCGCGGCCTCGTAGATGTCCGAAGGGATCTGCTGCAGGGCCGACAGGAACATAATCATCGGCAGGCCGATGATCCACCAGACGGTGACGAGCGCCACCGTCAGCAGCGCGAGGTTGTCGCTCGTCAGCAGCGGCAGCTCGGGCAGGCCCACGGCGGCGAAGAACTGCGCGATGAGGCCACGCTCAGGCATGAGTGCCAGCTTCCACACCAGCGTGATCAGCGTGACGGAGAACACCGACGCGCAGAAGAAGGTGGCGCGCAGAAAAGTCGCGAGCTTGCCTTGGCGGTTGAGCGCCAGAGCCAGCATCAGCGACAGCACGACAAAGATGGGCGTGCTGATAGCGACGAAGCGAATCGTGTTCCAGACGACCTGGTGAAAGACCTCGTCGCCCCAGAGTTCCTGGTAGTTCGCGAGCCCCACCCACAGGCTGTCGTCTGACAGCAGGTCATGGTCGTGGAAGCTGATCCACACGCCCTTGGCCAGCGGCCACAGCAGCAGCAGCACGTACAGCGCCACGAAGGGCAGCACGAAGAGGGCATAGGCCGGGCGCGAGGCGCGCAGGCCCACCGCGCTGGTGCTCATGCCCACGACTCCTGGGCGTGATGGGCGCGGCCGGTCTCGTCGAAGAGATGGGCCTCGGCCACGTCGACGCTGACGGCCACGTAGGCGCCCAGCTTGGGCGAGACGCCCGCCGGCACGGTGACGATCAGCGGCGTGTCGCCTTCCAGCTTCAGATGGGCCAGCGTGCGCTCGCCGAGGAACTCGACCAGCTCGACGCGGCCGCGCAGTGGGCCTTGTTCGGCCACGCGCAGGTTCTCGGGGCGGATGCCCAAGGTCAGACCTCGAGCGGGCAGCCCCTCAGCCGCGACACGCGTCGTGACCCCTTGGCCGCCAGGTACCGTCACGACCACGCGGCCGCGGTCGTCCGGCGCGCGTTGCACCGGCACAAAGCCCATGCCCGGCGTGCCGATGAAGCTCGCCACAAAGCGCGTGGCGGGCCGGCGGTACAGCTCGGCCGGCGTGGCCACCTGCTCGATGGCGCCGCCCTTCATGACGACGATGCGCGTGGCCAGCGTCATGGCCTCGATCTGGTCATGGGTGACGAACACCATCGTCGCGCCCAGGCGCTGGTGCAGTTGCGCGAGCTCCAGGCGCGTGCGGCCGCGCAGCGCGGCATCGAGGTTGGACAGCGGCTCGTCGAACAAGAAGATGCCCGGCTCCTTGACCACCGCACGGCCGATGGCGACGCGCTGGCGCTGGCCGCCGGAGAGCTGGCCGGGCTTGCGATCCAGCAGCGTGTCCAGCTCCAGCATGCGGGCCGACTCGGTGATGCGCTTGTCGATCTCGCCGGCCGGGATGCCGATGTTCTTCAGGCCGAAGGCGAGGTTGTCGCGCACCGTCATGTGCGGGTAGAGGGCGTAGTGCTGGAACACCATGGCCAGGTTGCGCTGACCCGGGGGGGCGACGGTCACGTCGCGATCACCGATGAGGATGCGGCCGCCCGTCACTTCCTCCAGGCCCGCCACCATGCGCAGCAGGCTGGTCTTGCCGCAGCCCGAGGGACCGAGGAAGACGACGAACTCGCCTTGGGCCACGTCCAGCGACAGGTTCTCGATGACCTGCACCGCGCCGTAGCGCTTGCAGACGTTCTCCAGCTTCAGGCCAGCCACGGTGGGTCTCCGGTTCAATCTTCTTGTGAGGGAATCACGGGCCAGCCATCGTCGGACCAGCTCAGGCGCTTGATGCGCAGATGCGGTTTGCCGCCACGTTCGGTGTCGTAGGCGTGATGGACCAGCCAGTCGCCGACGACGTCCTGGTGGCCCGGCCCTTTCCAGCGCGTGCCACCCGAGAGCAGCGGTGTGGCACCAGCATCCATCATGTCCTTGCCGTCGCGGTCGAGGTAGGGCCCTTCAACGTTGCGAGCACGGCCCACGCGGATGTTGTACGTGCTCTCCGCGCCCTTGCAGCAGAGGTCGTAGGAGGCGAACAGGTAGACCCAGTCGCCATGCCGCGCAATCGTCGGCGCCTCGATGCCGCCCTTGCGGCGGGCGATGAAACGCGTCTCGCCGATGGGCTTGAGCGTGTCGGCACTCAACTCGGTCAGGCGGATGCCGCCCCAGAAGGAGCCGTAGCTGAGCCACAGGCGGCCGTCCTTCTCCACGAAGAGGTCGGGGTCGATGGCGTTGAAGTTGTCGGTCGCTGTGCTTTGCACCACCTGGCCTTCGTCGCGCCACTCGCTGCCGTCGGGCCGGTCGCTGCTGACCAGGCCGATGGCCGAGCGGTTCTTGCCGAAGGTGGAGATGGAATACAGGGCCCAGACCCGGCCGCGGTGCGTGAAGAGTTTGGGCGCCCACACGTCCAGGCCCTTGTGCTCGGGCACTGCCTCGGGCCACCAGGCGGGCATCTCGCTGAACACCGGTGCCAGGCGGCGCCAGCTCTTGCCGGCGTCGACGGACTCCAGCCGCTGCAGGCCCTTGCCGGTCGTGAAGACGAACCAGCGCTCGCCCTGGATCAGCAGGGTCGGGTCGTGCGCTGCCGTATCGCCCTGGGGTTCCAGCGCGAGCGCGGAGCTGCTCAGGCACAGCGCGAGAAGCGCTGCCAGCCAACGCATCACTTGCCCCAGCGCAGGACCAGGGGATCGAGTCGCCTGGCTGCGTCCAGCAGGCCGGCGCGCGTCTCGGGGCTCATCTCGGGGAAGGGGTGGCGCGGCGCATCGCTGTCGATGACGCCGCCGGCCTTCATGAGCGCCTTGGCAGTCAGGATGCCGCCCTGGCGGTTCTCGTAGTTGATCAGCGGCAGCCAACGGCCGTACTGGACGACGGCTTCCTCGCGGTCGCCGGCGTGGAAGGCGTCGAAGATCTTGCGGATGCCGTCGGGGAAGCCGCCGCCCGTCATCGCGCCGGTGGCGCCGGCGTCCAGGTCAGCCAGCAGCGTGATGGCTTCCTCGCCGTCCCACGGGCCCTCGATGGCGGCGCCGCCCACGCGGATCAGCTCGCGCATCTTGCTTGCGGCCTGGGGCATCTCCAGCTTGAAGTACTTCACGTTGGCTATTGTTGAAGCCATGCGCGCCAGGAAAGGCACCGACAGCGGCGTGCCGGACACCGGGGCGTCCTGGATCATGATGGGGATGGAGATCGCGTCGGACAGGCGCTGGTAGAAGCTTTCGATCTGGCCTTCGGACACGCGGAAGGTGGCGCCGTGATAAGGCGGCATGACCATGACCATGGCCGCGCCCAGCGCTTCGGCCAACTGGCTGCGCTCGATGCAGATCTGCGTCGAGTAATGCGTCGTCGTGACGATGACCGGCACGCGGCCGGCCACGTGCTCGAGGATGGCGCGGGTCAAGGTCTCGCGCTCGGCGTCAGCCAGCACGAACTGTTCGGAGAAATTGGCGAGGATGCACAGGCCGGTGGAGCCGGCGTCGATCATGAAATCGACGCAGCGCAGCTGGCCGGGAACGTCCAGCGTGCCGTCGGCGTGGAAGATGGTCGGAACGACGGGGAAGACGCCTCGGTAGGGGCGGACGGGGGAGGCGCTCATGAGGCGGGCCTTTGTCTCTGGGAAGTTGAATGCAAGCGCCGGCGGGCGGCGCACGGCCAGCTGTCATCGCCGGCATTGGTTGTCATTAAAGTATGACTATTTGCGCGAGTTGATTGGGGTTAACCCGAAAAATACCGACTTTGCAAACAAAAAAGTATGACTAATAATTCGCCGATCGCTGGGCCAGAGCAGCCGGGCGGCCGCCTTTCTCCGGAGACAGTTCGATGAGTTCCTACGCCCTCTACCCCAGCCTGCAGGACCGCAGCGTCCTGATCACCGGCGGGGCCACCGGCATCGGCGAAACGCTGGTCGAGGCCTTTGCCGCTCAAGGGGCCAAGGTGGCCTTCATCGATCTGGCGGACGAGGAGGGGAGGGCATTGGCGGCCCGCCTGGCTGCGACGTCGCGCCACGCACCTCAGTTCATGGCAGCGGACCTGTCCCAGGTCGAATCCCTGCGCGCTGCCATTGCGGCCCTGCGCGAACGCACCGGGCCGTTCACGGTGCTGCTGAACAACGCCGCCAACGACAAGCGCCACGCCGTCGAGGACACCACGCCCGAGTTCTGGGACGCCAGCGTCGCCGTCAACGTCAAGCACCAGTTCTTCACCGCCCAGGCCGTGCTGCCCGACATGAAGGCCGCCGGCTTTGGTTCCATCATCAACTTCGGCTCCATCAGCTGGATGCTCAAGCAGGGCGGCATGCCGGCCTACACCGCCAGCAAGGCCGCGGCCCAGGGGCTGACGCGCTGCCTGGCGCGCGACTTTGGCCCGCACAAGATCCGCGTCAACACGCTGGTACCAGGTTGGGTCATGACCGAGAAGCAGCTCAAGCTCTGGGTCACCGAAGAGACCAAACAGGAAATCGCCAAGGGCCAGTGCATCAACGAGCCGCTGATGCCGGATCACATCGCACGCATGGCACTGTTCCTCGCGGCCGATGACAGCGCCATGTGCACCGCGCAAGACTTCATCGTCGACGGCGGCTGGGTCTGAGCATGCAGTGCGTCGAGTACGGGCGTCTGCCCGACGGCCGTGTCGTCCATGAGTACACGCTGGGCAATGGCCTCGGACTGAAGCTGACCGCCATCACGCTGGGCGGCATCGTCACCGGCCTGTGGGTGCCGGATGCCCAAGGCCAGAGCGGCAATGTCGTGCTGGGCTTCGACAAGCTCGACGACTATGTCCACCGCAACCCGTCCTTCGGCATCATCGTCGGCCGCTACGGCAACCGCATTGCCCACGCCGGCTTCGAGCTGGACGGTGAGACTTACTCGCTGGCCCGCAACGACGGGCCGAATTGCCTGCATGGCGGCACCGAAGGCTTCGGTCATCGGCTGTGGACGGCCGAGCCTGTGGAGCCCCGCGCCGGTGAAGCCGCTGCGCTGCTGTTCAGCTACACCAGCCCGCATGGCGAGCAAGGCTTCCCCGGTGAGCTCAAGGTCAGCGTGCGCTACGCCGTCAGCACGACCGAGAACAGTTGGCGCATCGACTACGAGGCCACGACCGACCGCGCCACCGTCGTCAACCTGACCCATCACGACTACTTCAACCTCGCCGGCGACGGCAGCGTGCTGCGCCACCGGCTCACCATCCCCGCATCGCGCTACAGCGAAGTCGACGAGCACCTGATCCCGCAGCGCCACGCATCGGTCGAAGGCACGCCCTTCGACTTCCGCCAGCCCACCGCCATCGTGGCGCGCATCCGCAAGGCCCACCCGCAGCTGCTGGTCGCCAAGGGCTACGACCACAACTTCCTGCTCGACGGCGAGCGGGACGCCGATGGACTGCGCCTCGCCGCCACGCTGGACGACCCGCATTCCGGCCGCCGCATGCAGGTGCTGACCAGCGAGCCCGCCATGCAGTTCTATTCCGGCAACTTCCTCGATGGCAGCCTGTGCGGGCCGAACGGCCGCATCTACCGCCAGGGCGACGGCCTGTGCCTGGAGACCCAGCACAACCCCGACTCACCGCATCACGAAGCCAGCGCGGACTGGCCGACCACGGTGCTGAGGCCCGGCGAGGTGTGGCGCAGCACGACAATTCATCGCTTCAGCTAGGAGCGATCGATGGACCTGCCCGCCCACCAACTGACGATGACGGTGCTGATGACACCCGACACGGCCAACTTCTCCGGCAACGTCCACGGCGGCAACATCCTCAAGCTGCTGGACCAGGTGGCCTATGCCTGCGCCAGCCGCTATGCCGGGCGCTACGTCGTCACGCTGTCGGTGGACCGCGTCATCTTCCGCCAGCCCATCCACGTCGGTGAGCTCGTCACCTTCCTGGCCAGCGTCAACATGACGGGCAGTTCGTCGATGGAAGTCGGCATCAAGGTCGTGGCCGAGAACATCCGCACGCAGGAAACCCGCCATGTGAACAGCTGCTATTTCACGATGGTGGCCGTGGGCGACGACAACAAGCCCGTGCCCGTGCCGCCGCTGCGGCCCTTCACCCCCGAAGAGCGCCAGCGCCATGCTTCTGCCATCGCACGCAAGCAGGCCCGCGCCGCCCTCGAATCCAAGTCCCCCGCCCGCCCCGATGAGCCAAGCTGAACACCCCTTCGCCCTCGCCCTTGCCCAACCCAACCGCCTGGGTGAGGGCATCCAGTGGCATGCGCCCAGCGGTCGCTGGTGGTGGACCGACATCGAGGGCAGCTGCATCCATGCCTGGACGCCCGGTGCCACGGCCACGCTGCAGGTGCGCCTGCCCGAGCGCGTCGGCAGCCTTGTGCACGGTCGCTCAGGCGCCATCATGCTGGCGATGGCCAAGCGCCTGGCGCGCCTGACGCTGCCCGATCTGCATGCCACCGGCAGCATCTCCGGCGAGCCCGAGACGATCACACCGCTGGAGGGCGACCTCCCCACCACGCGCGCCAACGACGGCCGTTGCGACCGCAGCGGCAACTTCGTCTTCGGCACCCTGGACGAAGCCCACCCGCGTCAGCGCATCGGCAGCTTCTACCAATACTCGCTGGCCCACGGCCTGCGCCGGCTGGCCCTCGATGGCGTGGGCATCTCCAACAGCATCTGCTTCAGTCCCGACGGCCGGCGCATGCACTACTGCGACACGACCACCACCCGCATGATGGTCTGCGACTACGACGCCGACAGCGCCCGCACAAGCGAGCCGAGGTTGTTCGCCAAGAAGGAATTCGATGAAGACTGCTGGCCCGACGGCTCCACCATGGACGCCAAGGGCTGTCTGTGGAACGCCGAATGGGGCAATTCGGCGGTCGCTCGCTACGCGCCGGATGGCCGCTTGCTCGCGCGCTACTCCGTGCCGGTCAGCAACGTCACCTGTCCCGCTTTCGGTGGGCCGGCAGGCGACCAGATGCTGGTCACGACGGCACGCGAAGGACTCTCGACGGCCGAGCTGATGGCCCGCCCGCTGTCGGGCAGCCTGTTCGGCATGAGCGTCGAGCCCGAGCTTTATCTGCCCGACGCACTGTTCAACGACGCCTGAGCGGTCAGCGCCGGCCGGGCTTCTGCACCCAGGCCTCCATCCAGTCGGAGCCGGAAAGCACGCGCCGCGAGCGCCACATCTCGTCGCGGGGCTGCGGGCTGGCGGGCGTGGCGGGCCGGGCCTGGGTCGCCGGCTGGCGGGGCTCGATCGCCGTGGCGATGAAGCTGAAGTGTTGAAGGCGTCGCATGCGACCTCCTCGTGCATCGAGACAGCACCACCGTAGGCAGTGGCGCGTCAGGAACGCATAAGGAGGCTCGGCGGATTACTTGCCGATGCAAAAACTGCTGAAGATGACGCCCAAGAGCTCGTCGGCCGAGAAGGCGCCGGTGATTTCGCCCAGGGCGTCATGGGCGAGGCGCAGCTCTTCGGCCAGCAGGTCCAGGGCTGCATCGCGTTGCTCGGCGATGGCACGGGCCTGCTCCAGGTGCTCCGCCGTGCGAGCCAGGGCCTGCACATGGCGCTCGCGAGCGATGAAGAGGCCTTCGGGCACGGCCTGCCAGCCGGCGGTCTTCAGCAGACGCTGGCGCAGCGCTTCCAAGCCATCACCGGTCTTCAGGCTCAGCGCGATCTCGCCGGCCGGTGCGGCGGCGAGGTCGGCCTTGTTGAAGACCTGGACGATGCGGCTGGTGTCCACGTCGGCCAGCCGTGCGCGGATGCGCTCGTCCTCGGCCTCGTAGCCGGCCTGGCCGAGGCGGCCCAGATCGTGCAGGAAGAGCACGACGTCGGCGTCGGCGATCGCATCCCAGGAGCGCGACACGCCGATACGCTCGACCTCGTCAGCGGTCTCGTCACGCAGGCCAGCGGTGTCAGTGATGTGCAGGGGCACACCTTCGATCTGGATGGTCTGGCTGACCTTGTCGCGCGTCGTGCCGGGGATGGGCGTGACGATGGCCAGTTCGGCGCCGGCCAGAGCATTCAGCAGCGAGCTCTTGCCCACGTTGGGCTGGCCGGCCAGCACCACTTTCAAGCCGTCGCGCAGCAGCGCACCCTGGCGGGTGCGGGCCTGCACGGCGCCCAGTTGCGCGGTCAGGCGGTCCAGGCGGCCGAAGGCATCGGCCTTCTCGAGGAAGTCGATCTCCTCTTCGGGAAAGTCCAGCGTCGCCTCGACCAGCATGCGCAGCTGGATGAGCTGGTCGCGCAGCACGCCCACTTCATGCGACAGCGCGCCGCCCAGGGCCCGGCTTGCACTGCGCGCGGCAGCCTCGGTGCTGGCGTCGATGAGGTCGGCCACGGCCTCGGCCTGGGCCAGGTCGAGCTTGCCGTTGAGGAAGGCGCGCTGCGTGAACTCGCCCGGCTCGGCGAGGCGAACGTTGGCACCGGCTTCGATGACGCGGGCCAGCAGAAGTTGCATGACGACGGCACCACCGTGGGCCTGCAGCTCCAGCACATGCTCGCCGGTGTAGGAGTGCGGCGCCGGGAAGTGGAGGGCCAGGCCCTGGTCGATGGCCGCACCGTTGCCGTCCCGGAAAGGCAGGTAGGTCGCTTCACGGGCTTTCAGCGCCCGGCCGCAGACGGCTTCGATGAGCGGCGTCAGGTCTTGCGGCGACGACACACGCACGATGCCGACGGCACCACGACCCGGGGCGGTGGCAATGGCGGCGATGGGGTCGGCGTGGCGGGCGAGCATGTCGCGATTGTCGCGGCCCAAAAAAAGGAAACAGCCGCCGTCACAGGATGTGAAGGCGGCTGCTTTCAGGTGTTGGCGCGGGGGAGGCTCGGTTCGAGTGCTCTCGTGAGACTCGTCCGGGCCGTGTTCTCTGCCCCGCGAAGCCATTGAACTGCGAATGGCGGGCACAAAAAAGCCCCCGCGTGCGGGGGCTCATTCAGGGGGTGTGAATCAGTTCACGCCCAACTGTTTGTTGATCATCCACTGCTGGGCGATGGACAAGATGTTGTTCGTCAGCCAATAGAGCACCAGGCCGGCCGGGAAGACGAAGAACATGACGCCGAAGGCGATGGGCATGACCCACATCATCTTCTGCTGCACCGGATCGGTGGCGGGCGGATTGAGCCAGACCTGGAAGAGGCTGGAGGCCATCATCAGCAGGGGCAGGATGAAGAAGGGGTCGCGCACCGACAGGTCGGTGATCCACAGCATCCAGGGCGCCTGGCGCATCTCGACGGTGGACAGCAGCACCCAGTACAGCGCCATGAAGATGGGCATCTGCGCAAAGATGGGCAGGCAACCGCCAATGGGGTTGACCTTCTCCTCGCGGTAGATCTTCATCATCTCCTGCTGCATTTCCTGCGGCTTGTCCTTGTAGCGCTCCTTCATCTCGTTGATGCGCGGCGCCAGGGCCTTCATCTTGGCCATGGACTTGTAGGCACGGGCGTTGAGGCCGTACAGCGCGACCTTCAGCAGCAGCACCAGGGTGACGATGGTCCAGCCCCAGTTGCCGATGAAGCCGTGCAGCTTGTCCAACAGCCAGAACAGCGGCTCGGCCAGGATGGTCAGCATGCCGTAGTCCTTGACGCGTTCGAGGCCCGGTGCAAGCTTGGACAGGTTGTTCTCTTCCTGCGGACCGGCGAACAGCGTGGCCTGCTGGGTCACGCTGGTGTCGGGCTGCAGCGCCGGCAGCGTGAACACCATGCCTGTGGCGTAGGTGTCGCCGCGCACACCAGCCTGGCCGGCCAGCTTGCGCACGAAGAACTCGCGGTTGCCCGCTTCGTTGACGATCCAGGCGCTGGCGAAATAGTGCTGCACCATCGAGACCCAGCCGTCGTTGGCCTGCTTCTCGATGTCGACCTTGCCCTTGTCGATGTCTTCGAACTTCAGCGTCTTGAACTTGGTGTTGCTGTTGTAGACCGCCGGCCCGGTGAAGCTGGGCGTGAAGGCCGCGCCCCCGGTGACCGTGCTGCCATCGCGCACCAGTTGCAGATAGACCTGGGGCGTGACCGGGGTGGCGCCGTGGTTGACGACCTCATGCGTGACGCCCACCGTGTAGGCGCCGCGCTTGAAGGTGAAGGTCTTGATGAGCTTGACGC
>OUME01000020.1_pt1 | contig 55592 bp, 54 predicted proteins | sample 1690961 | NCBI WGS metagenome assembly OUME01 (sample SAMEA3914864, study PRJEB12502) | metagenome | biome: forest; material: soil | place: USA | collected 2012-03-12 | depth 0.3 m | reverse complement strand
TGGCAAGACCGAGGTGGCGTTGCGCGCCGCCTTCATCGCCATCACCGGCGGCAAGCAAGTGGCATTTCTGGCGCCCACCACGCTGCTGGCCGAGCAGCATTACCAGAACATTTCCGACCGCTTCGGCGCCTGGCCCATCAAGGTCGCGGAGATGAGCCGCTTCCGCTCGGCCAAGGAGATCAAGGCGGCGATGGAAGGCATTGCCGACGGCACGCTGGACATCGTCGTCGGCACGCACAAGCTGCTGTCCGCCGAAGTCAAGTTCAACCGCCTCGGACTGCTCGTCATCGACGAGGAGCACCGCTTCGGCGTGCGCCACAAGGAAGCCATGAAGGCCATGCGCGCCGAGGTCGACGTGCTGACGCTGACGGCCACACCCATCCCACGCACGCTGGGCATGGCGCTGGAAGGCCTGCGCGATCTGTCGGTCATCGCCACCGCGCCGCAGCGGCGTCTCGCCATCAAGACCTTCGTCCGCGCCGAGAGCAGCGGCACCATCCGCGAAGCCGTGCTGCGCGAGTTGAAGCGCGGCGGCCAGGTCTATTTCCTGCACAACGAGGTCGAGACCATCGAGAACCGGCGCCAGAAGCTCGAGGAGCTGGTGCCCGAGGCGCGCATCGTCATCGCCCACGGCCAGATGCCCGAGCGCGAGCTGGAGCGCGTCATGCGCGAATTCGTCGCCGGCAAGCACAACCTGCTGCTGTGCTCGACCATCATCGAGACCGGCATCGACGTGCCCAGCGCCAACACCATCATCATCGCCCGCGCCGACAAGTTCGGCCTGGCCCAGTTGCACCAGCTGCGCGGCCGCGTTGGCCGGTCCCACCACCAGGCCTATGCCTACTTGATGGTGCCCGACATGCAGGGCCTGACCAAGCAGGCCACGCAGCGCCTGGACGCCATCCAGGCCATGGAGGAACTGGGCTCGGGCTTCTACCTCGCCATGCACGACCTGGAGATCCGCGGCGCCGGCGAGGTGCTGGGCGACAACCAGAGCGGCAACATGATGGAGGTGGGCTTCCAGCTCTACAACGACATGTTGAGCGAGGCCGTGCGCGCGCTCAAGGCCGGCCACGAGCCCGACCTGCTGTCGCCGTTTGCGGCCACCACCGAGATCAATCTGCATGCCCCGGCCCTGCTGCCGGATGCCTATTGCGGCGATGTGCAGGTGCGGCTGTCCCTCTACAAGCGCCTGGCGACCGCCGAGAAGAACGAGCAGATCGACGCCATGCTGGAAGAGGTCACCGACCGCTTCGGCAAGCTGCCCAACCAGGGCCAGAACCTCTTCGACCTGCACCGCCTGCGCGTGCTGGCCAAGCCCTATGGCGTCAGCAAGATCGACGCCTCGCCGGCCCTCATCAACATCAACTTCCGACCCAACCCGCCCATCGACCCGATGCGCGTCATCGAGCTGGTGCAGAAGAACCGCAACATCAAGCTGGTGGGCAACGAGAAGCTGCGCGTCGAGAAGCAGCTGTCGAGCCCGCAGGACCGCGCCCAGGCTGTGCGCGAAGTGCTGAGGCTGCTGGGTCAGCCCATCAAGGAAAGCTAGGGAGGGCAGGCGATGAGACGGCTGCCTAGACTGCGCCGTCTGTCGCCTGGAGTCCCGCCATGAAGAAGCCTGTCCTCGCAATCGCCGCCCTGCTGCCCGCGCTGGCCAGCGCCGCCGGCCTGACCGGCACGACGGTGGACGTGCGCTATGACTTCGAGAATGGCGCCCAAGTCTTCCATACGCTGGACAGCGTCCTCGTCGGCGCGGGCACGGAACTGAGCTGCCCGGGCGCCGCCCAGATCTGCCAGGTGCTGATCGCGCCGACGCAGTCGCTGGACTTCGGCGACGACAGCATCCGCTACGACTACACAGGATCAGGCAGCGGCTTCAACAACATCGCGGTCAACGGCTTTCGCTTCGAATCGCTGTTCGACGCCGGCACCGCCGTCACCGGCGTGACGCTGAGCAGCGATGGTGTCAGCGGCCTGGATGCCAGCCGTATCAGCTTCACGGCGCACAGCGTGCAGGTGGACATGCATGCGGTGGGCGTCAGCGGTCCTCAGGCCTTTTTCCGGCTCGACATCCAGACCGCGCCGGTGCCCGAACCCGCCAGCGCCGCCCTGCTGCTCGGCGGCTTGGCGCTTTTGGCCGCCCGCAGGCGCCGCTGAGGGCATCGGGATAATGCGGGCATCACTGCCCCGCTCCATCCCGACTCCGTGACCTCCACCGCTTCTGACGGCCTCGTCCTGCGCGACGGCCCCGCGCTGCCGCCGCTCTCGCATTTCAAGCTCGCCGCCTTCGACATGGACTCGACGCTGATCAGCATCGAGTGCATCGACGAGATTGCTGCGCTGGCCGGCAAGGGCCAGGAAGTCGCGGCCATCACCGAAGCCGCCATGCGCGGCGAGATCACCGACTTCAAGGACAGCCTGCGCCGGCGCTTGGCCATCCTCGCGGGCGTGCCGGCCAGCGTGCTGGATCGCGTGCTGGCCGAGAGGTTGACGTTCAACCCAGGTGCGCGCGAGCTGTGCGCGGCGCTGAAGGCGGCTGGTTTGAAGCTCGTGCTGGTCTCCGGCGGCTTCACCTTCTTCACGCGCTTCGTCGCCGCCGAACTGGGCATGGACTTCGTGCGCAGCAACGAGCTCGAGATCGCCGACGGCGCCCTCACCGGCCGCGTCGTCATGCAGGACTGGGGCGACATCTGCGACGGCGAGCAGAAGCGGCTGATGCTGCTGCAGAGCTGCGAGTCCATTGGCTGCCGGCCCGACCAGTCCTTGGCCGTCGGCGACGGCGCCAACGACCTGCCCATGATGGGCGCGGCCGGCCTGTCGGTGGCCTATCACGCCAAGCCCAAGGTGCGCGAGCAGGCCCGCATCGCCATCAACGAGGGTGGCCTGGATCGACTGCTGGAGTTGATCCGGCCGTGAGCAGGCTGGCGGCGCTGCTGCTGGCCACCGTGCTTGCGGGCACGGCGGCAGCGCAGTCACCGCCTCCCCTGCGTTTCGTGGCGGCCACCAACAATGCGCTGCCCATCGCCGACTTCGACAACAAAGGCCAGCTCGTCGGCGGCATCGCCAAGGACCTGGGCGAGCTGATCGCCGCCGGCCTGGACCGCCAGGCCCGCTTCATCCCGATGCCGGGCAAACAGGTCAGCGCCGCCCTGCTGGCCGGCGAGGCCGACGCCATCTGCTTTGTGCTGCCCGAATGGCTGCAAGGCGATTTCCGATGGACGCGCGGCCTCATCCCAGACGCCAGCCTGGTCGCCGCCCATGCCGATGCGCCGGCGCTCAAGGCGCTGCAGCAGCTTGCCGGCCAGCCCCTCGGCACGGTGCAGGGCTACACCTACCCGCAGGCCGAACAGGCCTTGGGCAAATGGTTCCGGCGCTCGGACGTGCCCAGCATGTCGGCCAATCTGCACCGTCTGGCCGCCGGCAGGCTGCGCTACGCGCTGGTGGAAAAAACCTCGCTGCAGTTCTTCCTGCGCGAGCAGCCCGACGCGCCGGTGCGCATTGCCTGGGTCATCCACCAGTTCGACGCGCGTTGCGCCTTCTCGCCGCGCTCGGGCGTGCCCTTCCCCGAGGTGACCGCGGTGCTGGACCGGCTGGTCAGTGACGGCAGCGTGCAGCGCGTGCTGGCGCGCTACCGCTGATCAACCGCCGGGACGACGCGCCCAGCTTTCATGACGAAGTCGATCTTCTCCATCAGCCGGATGTCGGACAGCGGGTCGCCCTTGACCGCGACGATGTCGGCCCAGCGCCCCGGCGTGATGGCACCGAGCTGGCCTTCCTGGCGCAGCAGCCTCGCGGCGTTGATGGTGGCCGACTGGAGGGCCGCCATGGCCGGCATGCCCGCGTCGACGAGATAGCCGAACTCCTTGGCGTTGGCGCCATGCGGGCCGACGCCGGAGTCCGTGCCGAAGGCGATCTTGACGCCGCCTTTCCAGGCCCGCGCCAGCGCCTGCTGCACCAGGATGCCGACGCTGATGGCCTTGAGCCTCACGACCTCGGGGAAATAGCCCGGCTGCTGCGCCTTCTCGCTGGCGAAGCGGCCGGCCGACAGCGTCGGGACGAGCCAGGTGCCGTGCTGCTTCATCGCGGCCACGACCTCGTCGTCGAGGTAGGAGCCGTGCTCGATGGAGTCCACGCCGGCCCGGATGGCGCGCAGCATGCCTTCCTTGCCATGGGCGTGCACGGCGACCGCGAAACCGTAGTCGCGCGCCGTCTCGACGACGGCCTTCAGCTCGGCATCGGTGAACTGCGGGTTGATGCCATTGGTCGCCAGGCTCAGCACGCCGCCGGTGCCGGTCAGCTTGATGAGGTCGGCGCCCTCCTTGTAGCGCTGGCGCACGGCCTTGCGCGCCTCGTCGGGGCCGTTGATGACGCCCTCGGCCGGCCCGGGATCGCCACGCAGCTGGTTGTTCAGGCCGTTGGTGGGGTCGGCATGGCCGCCCGTCGTGCCGATGGCCTTGCCGGCCGCCAAGATGCGCGGACCGGTGATCCAGCCCTTGGCGGTCGCATCGCGCAGGCTGATGGCCAGGCCGTCGGGCGCGCCGAGGTCGCGCACGGTCGTGAAGCCGGCATCGAGGATGCGGCGCAGGTGGACGGTGGCGTGCAGGGCCGCGTCGGCCGGGTTCTGGAAGAAGCGCTCGGCATAGGCGCCGGGGCTGCTTTCATGGCTGACGTGCACATGGGCATCGATCAGGCCCGGCATCACGGTGCGGTCCTTCAGGTCGACGAGGCGGTCGTAGTCCGCAGGTTCCAAATAGCCCGGCTTGACCGCGCTGATCTTGTCGCCGAAGACGATGATGGACTGGCGTTCCAGCACGCGACCGGCCTCGGTGTCGATGAGGCGGCCAGCGTGGATCAGCGTCTCGCCGGGCGCGGCGTGGGCCTGGCAGGCAGCGAACAGCAGGGCGAGAGCGAAAGCACGCATGACGGACCCATCAAATAGAAAGGCCGACGAGTGTCGACTCGCTCAGCCGGCGTCCGCGCCCTGGATGACCCTGACCTGCTGGCCGCTGAACTCGACCACTTGGCCAGCGCGCATCTTGGCCGTCTTGCGCAACTCGACCTGGCCGTTCACCTTGACCTCGCCGGCCATGATGAAGGCGCGAGCCTGGCCACCGCTGTCGGCCAGGCCGGTGGCCTTCAACAATTTGTCGAGTTCGATGAACTCACCGCGCAATTCGAGGTCGATGGGAGGCATGCACGGATTGTCGCTGCTGCTGCGGAAACACCGCCTTGACAGGCCCGAAAACTTCAAACTAGGGATGTCGGGAACGTTGACATTCAAATGACCCCCCACATTTGTAAATTTACCTTCTTTCTGTTTCAGGACAACGAGTTAACACGGCTGGCATGGATGGTGCATACCGAGGCTTGTCCCGCGGTTATTTCCGCACCTTCATCAACCCTCACTAGGGAGCTCACGATGCGCAAGATTCTCTCCACCGTGGCCATCGCCGCCGGCCTGCTGGCCGCTGGCAGCGCCAACGCCTACCTCGTCTTCACCGGCGTGGACAACAACGGCAACGCCGGCGCTCAAGTTGCCGCCACGAACTCGATCGCTGCCGAAAACGCCTTCAAGAGCAACCTCATCGGTGTCGGCACCGAAGACTTCGAAACCCGCTCGGGTTCCGCTCCCCTGGCCCTGAACTTCGGCGCCGCCGGCACCGCCACGCTGAATGGCGCTGGCTCGGTCGCCACCAACGGCGTCGGCGCCACCAACGGCGCTGGCCGCTACTCGGTTCCCGGCGGCACCCGTTACTGGGAAGTGTCCGCAGGCGGCGGCAGCCCCTTCCAAGTGGACTTCAGCTCCTCGCTGGCCGCTTTCGGCTTCTACGGCATCGACCTGGGCGACTTCGGCGGCACGCTGACGCTGCAACTGTCCAAGAACGGTTCCGTGGTCGGTTCGCAAGTCGTCAACACCGCAGCTCAAGGCGTCGCTGACGGCAGCGTCCTGTACTTCGGCCTGATCGCTGCCAACGCCTCTGAAGAATTCGACAGCATCCGCTTCCTGTCGACCGTCGGCACGGGCGACATCTTCGCCTTCGACAGCTTCACCATCGGCACCAAGGAACAAGTGCGTCAGCTGCCCGAGCCGGCCAGCCTGGCACTGGTTGCCGGTTCGCTGCTGGGCCTGGGCGCCGCCCGCCGCCGCCGCGCCTGAATCGCGGCTGCGAAATGAAAACGGCGACCTTCGGGTCGCCGTTTTTCCTTGGGCTCCCGCCGCGAGGGGCAACCCCCTCACCGGCCGGGCGCCGCGCTCAGCCGTGCTGCGCCTTCTGCGCGGCCTCGCGGATCGCGGTCAGCGTCGATCGCGAGGTGCTCACGTCGCTGGACAGACGCAGATGCAGCAGGGCGGGCTTGCCCGCGGCGATGGCCGCATCCAGCGCCGGGCCGACCTGCGCCGTGCTTTCAGCCTTGAAGGCCACGAAGCCGAACGCCTCGGCCAGCTTGGCGAAATCCGGGTTGAAAAGATCGCTGCCCGAAACCCGGCCGGGGTACTCGCGCTCCTGGTGCATGCGGATGGTGCCATAGGTGCCGTTGTCGACGACGACGACGAGCAGCTTCTTCGCGCCATAGCCCGTGGCCGTGGCCAGTTCCTGTCCCGTCATCAGGAAGTCGCCGTCGCCGGCGATGTTGACGACCCAGCGATCCTGCAGCAGCGCTGCAGCCACCGCGGCCGGGACGCCATAGCCCATGGCGCCCGAGGTCGGCGCGAGCTGGGTCTTGCCGAAGCGGTGCAGGCCCGTGTAGCGGTGGAAGCGGTGCAGCCAGCCGCTGTAGTTGCCAGCGCCGTTGGTGAAGATGGTGCCTTCGGGCAGCTTGGCGTCGATGAGGTGGATGACCTCGGCCATGTCCAGCGGCGCGACGGGCGCCGGCACGAGGTTGGCGCGGTAGTCGGCGTTGGCGGCAGCCGTCCAATCCTGCCAGGCGACATCGGCGGGCGGCGTCAGCGCCGCCAGGGCCAGGGCGGCCTGGCTCATGCTGGCGTTGATCAGCAGCTCGCCCGTGTACACGCGGCCCAGCTCTTCGGCGCCCGCGTGGATGTGAATCAGGCCTTGCGTTGGGCGCGGTGCCTGCAGCAGCGTGTAGCCGCCGGTCGTCATCTCGCCCAGGCGCGGACCGACGGCGAGGATGAGGTCGGCTTCCTTGACGCGCGCGGCCAGCTTGGGATTGATGCCGATGCCGACATCGCCGGCGTAGTTCGGGTGGACGTTGTCGAACAGGTCCTGGAAGCGGAAGGCGCAGCCCACAGGCAGCTTCCAGCTCTCGGCAAAGCGCTGCAGGGCCGCCGTCGATTCAGGCGTCCAGCCACCGCCACCGGCGATGACGAGAGGCTTCTTGGCGGCCACCAGGCGCTCGCGCAGTTCGGCCAGCGCGGCCGGCGTGGGCGCCGCCTCGGCAGGCCGGGCGGGCGCCACGACGGGCGCCGCGATGGGCTGGGTCAGCATGTCCTCGGGCAGCACCAGCACGACCGGGCCGGGCCGGCCCTGCATGGCGGTATGGAAGGCGCGGGCGACGTACTCGGGCAGGCGCTCGGCGTCGTGCACCTCGCCCACCCACTTGGCCATGCCCAGGGTGCCGGGGCCGAACATCTGGCGGTAGTCCACCTCCTGGAAGGCCTCGCGGTCGCGCTGGTCGCTGGCGACCTGGCCGATGAAGAGGATCATCGGCGTCGAATCCTGGAAGGCCGTGTGCAGGCCGATGCTGGCATTGGTGGCGCCCGGACCGCGCGTGACGAAGCAGATGCCCGGCTTGCCGGTCAGCTTGCCCTGGGCCTCGGCCATGAAGGCCGCGCCGCCTTCCTGGCGGCAGGCGATGAAGCGGATCTGGTCCGCGTATTCATGGAAGCCATCGAGCACGGCGAGATAGGACTCGCCAGGCACGCCGAAGGCCGTGTCGACACCCTGGGCGATCAGCGCCTCGACCAGCACATGGCCGGCGAGACGGGAGGAGGCAGCTTGTCTAGTCATGTTGACACTTTAGCTGGGGTCGCGGGTCTTCATCGCCCGTGTCGGCCCACGAACACAGGGGTTGCTCAGTCGTCGACAGCCTCGATGCCCAGCTGCCGCATGCGTTCGACATGCGCTTTCATCACCGACAGCTGCTCGGCCGAATGGCCTTGCCAGTCGGTGACCTCGCCGGTCACCCGCAGCGCTTCCCGAGAGCGGTAGGACTTGGTCGGATTGCCAGGGAATTTCTTGTCGGTGACGTTGGGATCGTCGGCGATCGCACCGGTGGGCTCCACGATGTAGATGCGGCCCGCGCCTTCGCCCACCGCCAGTTCGGCGCCCCAGATCGCCGCCTCCAGCGTCGCGCTCAGGTAGACGTGGTTGGCCTTGCGCCGGGTTCCGTAGTTGGAGGTGTAGCCGGCCTGGATCAGGTCGCCCACTTTCAGATCGGCCTTGGTGCCGTGGTAATAGACCGGCGGGGTCGGGGCCTGTGTGCCGCTCACCTCGTCGCCCCTTCGATGGCACGTTCGGTGATCTTGTCCTTGAGGGTGTCATCGCGCGTCACGCCCAGGGCCTTGTGCAGCGCCGACGGCCCGCTGCTGGCATCGGCAGGCTTGGGGACGGTCGTTGCGGGGACCACGGTGACGGAGCCCGCCGTCACAGCCTGGTCGCGGTAGCCGGCCGGGCATTCGGCATTCGTGTAGGAAATCTCCTGGCCCTTGACGCATTTGCGCAGGCCGCCAGGCCTGGCCTTGCCTGCATCTCCCGCCGGGCTCGAGGATTCCGCCAGCGTCTGGACCTTGCTGGCTGACGTGCCCAGCCAGGCCTGAAGGGGCTCTCGCTGTTGCCAGGCCAGGCCGAGAGCGGCCACCACGAGCAAGCCAATGACAAGACCACGAATCGACATGAGGGCAAGGCGGATCAGTTGAGGGCGCCACTGTAGCGGCGCCCCGCTACGCCTTCATCAAGCCCTGCCAGGACCAGCGCGGCAGGGCCAGGTCATCGGGCACCGCCTGGCCGCGGCTCGGGTAGGCGGCCATGGCCTGGGTCGTGGCCCAGACGAAGTAGTCATGCAGCACCTGCCGAAGCTCCGCATCCGCCACGCCGACGTCGGCCAGCGCCTCGTCGAAGCAGGCGATGGCGCGGCGATCCATCTCCTCGTGCGGGCCATTGCCGCTGTGGGTCCGCACGACCGCCGAGTGGCTGCCCAACTGCCCGCTGTACAGCGCCGGGCCGCCCCAGGCCTCGGCCCAGTAAGCCGCCAGGCGCTCGGTGTGCCGGGGATGAAAGCCGTGGCTGAAGGCGTGGGCGACGATCTCGTCGGCCAGCACCCGCGCATGCCAGGCCTGGGCCAGGCGCAGCACGGCATCCTGGCCGCCAAGGGCATCGAACAGGCTGTCTTGTCGCATGGGGCCTCCTTGCCGAACCGGCGCGCGACGATGCCCGGCGCACGGAACCGCGTCAAGCCCGCACCGCGCCCCCGCTCAGGCCGCCGCGGTCGCCAGGGCGCGCCGCCGCGCCAGGCCCATGCCGACCAGACCGGCCGACGCGACGCCCATCAGCAGGGCCGCGGCCGAGCCGGCGAACACGCCGCGCGGCATGCCGTGGTCGAGGATGGCGCCGAAGACGGGCGCCGCCAAGGCAAAGCCGATGTCCAGCCCTGAGTAGACGGTGCCATAGACCCGGCCCGTTGCCCCCGGCGGCGAGGCGCGCTTGATGAGCATGTCGCGCGAGGGACCGGCCAGACCCGTGCCGAAGCCCGCCAGCGCCGCCACGACGGCCGCCAGGGGGCCGGGCAGCCAGCCGGTGGCGGTCAGCAGCAGCAGGGCCGCCGCCAGGGCCAGGGCCAGCGCAATGGTGCGCTCCAGCCGCTCCGCCTTGGCGACCAGGAAGCCGCCGCAGACCATGCCGGCCGCGCCGGCCAGCATGTAGCCGGTGACGACATAGGCCGTCAGCGCCAGCGGCAGGCCATACATCTGGTGCAGGGCCGGGCTGGCAAAGCTCTGGATGGCCGACAGGGCCGCCGTGCTCCAGAAGAAGAAGGAGAAGCACAACCAGACCGAGGGCAGCTTCAGGAAGGCCATGGGGTGCTCGACCTTGGCGCCGGCCTCGGGCTTGGCATGGCCCCAGGAGCCCTGACGGTCGTCGATGGCGGCACGCTGCCAGAACAGCAGGCCCATGACCGTCAGCGCGACCAGGGCCGTGCCCAGATAGGCGAAGCGCCAGTTGCCGGTGGCCTCGGCGATGCCGATGGAGAACACCGGCGCGAAGGCCCAGCCCAGGTTGCCGCTGATGCCGTGCACCGAGAAGGCATGGCCCAGGCGCGGCTGCGACACGCGCTTGTTCAGGACGGTGAAGTCGGCCGGGTGGAAAGGCGCATTGCCCACGCCCGCCAGCGCCGCCGCCAGCATCAGCCCGCCAAAGCCCTGGGCCAGGCCGGCCGCGATGGAGGCCAGGAAAAAGCTTGCCATGGCCGCGAACAGCACGGGCCGAGCGCCGATGCGATCGACGATGAAGCCCGACAGGGCCTGGCCGGCACCGGAGATGACGAAGAAGGTCGTCACCAGCAGGCCCAGTTCCGAATAGCTCAGGCCGAAGGCCTGGATGAAGGCCGGGAACAGCGGCGGCAGCAGCATGTGAAAGAAATGCGAGGTGCCGTGGGCGACGCCGATGGTCGAGATCGTCGTGACGTCGCGCCGGCGCTGCTGCGAAGCGTCGATGGAAGAGGCAATGGCGGAACTCATGCCCCCACTCTAGGCAGGCAGGCCGCGGCCTGGTTACGATGGTTCGTCAAGTTCTGTCGAAATCCGGCCACCGCCACCATGACGTCCAGCCGCCGCAGCTTTCCCGCCTTCTCGCCCGAGCTCTTCGCCCCCACGCCCGAGCGCCCGCTGCGCGCCAAGTCGCGGCTGCTCGAGCACCTGGACGACATCCAGCCCCACCGCCACGTCTGGGCCCAGCTCGTCTTCTCGATGACGGGGGCGGTGCGCGTCAACACCGAAGGCACCGGAACGGCAGCCTGGCCGGCCGCCTCGGCCACCTATATCGTGCCGCCGTCGCGCGCCGTCTGGATTCCGCCCGGCCTCGTGCATGCGGTGACGGCCATCGAGCAGGCCGAACTGCACACCCTCTATCTCAACCCTGAACTGCTGGCTGGCGAGGCCTGGAGCGTCGGCCGGGTGCTGGAGGTGTCACCGCTGCTGCGCGAGCTGGTGCTGGCCCTGCCCGCCGTGCCCGACCCGGCGCCGCCGGAAAGCGCCGACGACACGGAGCGCCGCCGCGGTATCGAGAGCCTGGTGCTGATGGAACTGCAGCGCGCCCGCCCGCTGGCCCTGGGCGTCGCCCTGCCCCAGGACGGCCGGCTGCGCCGGCTCTGCGAGGCCATGCTGCGCGAACCCGGCCGCCACGCCGGCCTGGACGAATGGGCCGCCGAAGCCGGCGCCAGCCCGCGCACCTTGAGCCGCCTGTTCCGCGAACAGCTGGGCACCAGCTTCGCGCAATGGCGCTCGCAGCTGCTGCTGGCCCATGCCCTGACCCTGGCCGCCCGAGGCCGGCCCATGAGCCATATCGCGGCCGAGCTGGGCTATGCCAGCGCCAGCGCCTTCACGGCCATGGTGACGCGCACGGTGGGCATGCCGCCAAGCCGGTTCTTTGCGGAGGCATGAGCGTCCCTGTCGTCAGCGCTTGGCAATCGGCAGGTCGATCAACCGCAGCCGGCATTCACCATCGATCATCTCGGCAATCTCCAACTCGGCGGCGGCCGAGCCGAACGAAACCGCTCGCGCGCCCGACGGCCCGTGCACCTGCCCAGCGGGCACGATCTGCATCGAGGTGCTGCCTGGAAGGCGAAACAGCCCCATGGCACCGAGCGGCATGACCCCCACGAAGTTCAGCTGCCCGGCCATGGCTTGCCAGGCCTTGGCGCGCTCCTGACACGGCGCGGCCGGTGAAGCCAGCCGCCGGGCCCTGACGGCTTCAGCGACGCGAAACGGGTCGGGCCCGATGGCAGTGGCGCCGGCAGGGCCCTGGCGTGGAAAGGCATCGCTGACGGAGACCCCGCGGACGATCTTGATCGTCAAGGCGACCTCCAGTTCGTCGCCCAGCGGCGCCATGACGACACCGTCCAGAGCCAGGGCAAAGGGCATGGCCTCCCAAGTCATCAGCGCACGCGTCAAGCTCGCGAACGTGCCGCCCATCTGCAAGTCGACAAACTGCACAGGCAGGCCGTCGTCAAGCACAAGCGCCGGGCGCGGCCCGAATCTCATGATGGGGCCGCCAGCCATCCGGCCGCGGCCAATGATCTCCGCGAGCAAGGCATCGATGGCCGTGCAGGGCACGGCATCTCGTCCGGACGCCGGCGTCGTGTCGGCAACTCGGTAGTCCAACAGAAACTTCGCTGTGGCCGGGCTCTGGCTGGGCAGGCCCTTCTCGCCCAGCCAGCTGGTGTTGGGCCTGTCGCGGACACCGCTGCCAGCCATCTGCAATCCACGCACCAGGCCGCTCAGCGCCGAACTGGGATCGCCGGCCTCCGCATGCCCCTTGACCAGGGCCTGGCCTGCGCTGATGGCAATCTCGTCGATCCAGACCGCCTTCGAGCCTGCCCGGGCCAGGGCCAGCAGCACGGCGCTTGGCGGGACTTGCCTGGCCATCCAGCGCTCGACCGCCGCGGGTGGCAGCTGGGGGTCCGCGGACTTGCAGGCCGGATCGCTCTGCGCCTGCGCGCCCAGGCAGAGCGTGAGGCCAGCGAGCAGGCCAAGGATGCGTGCGCGGCTGCGGTTGGCAATGTCGTTCATCGACCATTTCCCTGTTTTTCTTGTTCACTGCCATCTCAGCGCCGTCTCACGCGCCGACATGACGACTCGCAGCCGCCCGGCCGCCTGCGCCGCGGCCGGACTGGCAAAGCTCTCGCGCAGCGCCGCCACCACGTCTTCGTCCACCAGCTCCACACCCACCCAAGCATCGCGCCAGCTGCGCTTGGCCGCATACAGCGCCAGGTCGGCCAGATGCTGCAGGCTGTCCAGGGCCGACGCGCCCGGGCCGCCTGCGGCAAAGGGGAAGCAGGCGAAGCCGATGGACACCGTCTTGTGCAGCGGGCTGCCATCGGGCAGCCGGAACTCGTGGGCCGCGATGGCCATGCGGATCTTTTCCGCCAGCTGAGGCGCCGAGGCGCGCTCGACGAAACGCGCAACGACCAGGAACTCCTCGCCGCCCCAGCGCACCACATAGTCCGAGGCGCGCAAGGTCTGGCGCAGCACCTCGGCGGTCTGCACGAGGACGGCGTCGCCGGCCGCATGGCCGTGGGTGTCGTTGACGGACTTGAAGTGATCCAGGTCCAGCATCAGCAGCACATGGTCGGAATCCGGCGGCACCGGGTGGCCGGCGGTGTGGCGGCGTGCCGCCAGTTCCAGGTCGGCCGGCAGGGTCTGCTCGAGGAAGCGGCGGTTGTGCAGGCCGGTCAAGGGGTCGGTCAGGCTGGCCTGCTCGATGCGCTGATAGGCCGCCTGCAAGTCGGCCGTGCGCTCGGCCACGACGCGCTCCAGTTCGGCGCCGCGGCGGCGCAGCGCCCGCAGGCGCAGGCGGAAGACGGCGACGATGAGCAGCAGCGCCAGCAGCGCGACGGCGGCGCGGAACCACCAGGTCTGGTGCAAGGCCGGCATGACCTGGACGTCGAGCGACAAGGGCGGCTCGCTCCACTGACCCGCACGGTTGCTGCCCTGCACCCGCAGCTGGTAGCGACCCGGGGGCAGGCCGGTGTAGGCGGCCAGGCGTTGGTCGGCCGCGGCCGCGTTCCAGTCACGGTCGAAGCCTTCCAGCCGGTAGCGGTAGCGCAGCTTCTGCGGCGCGCTCAGGTCCAGGGCCGCGAACTCGACGCGCAGGCTGCGCTGGCCCGGCTGCAACGTCAGGGCCTGGCGGTCGGCAGCGAGCGCCTCGCCATCGACGCTGATGGCCGTGGCCCGCAGCGGCGGCGCATAGGTCCAGGGCTTGATGTCGCGTGGCTGCACGACGAGCAGGCCTTCGGGCGAACCGAACAGCAGCCGACCGTCGCGCGTCAAGGCGCGGCTGGCGATGAAAAGGCTGCGGAACTCGTTGCCCTCGGCCGCGTCGAAGCGCTGCACGCGCCAGCTCATGGGATCGATGCGCACCCGGCTACCCAGCCAGACCTGGCCTTCAGCGTCCTCCATCAGCGATTCGGCCGGGCTGCTCGGCAGGTCCAGGCGCCGGTTCAGCACATCGAAACGGGCGACACCGCCGTCGAAGGATTTCAGAATGGCCACGCCGTCCGGCGTCGCGACCCAGAGGCGGCCATCGCGAGCGACGAGCAGGTCGGGCACCCAGTTGTTGGGCAGGGCGTCGGCGCGGGCCGGGTCGCGCACGATGCGCTGGGCCCGGGCCGTCGCAGGATCGAACAGACTGAGGCCGTTGTCGGAGCCGACCCACAGCTTGCCGTCGGCAGCAAAGGCCAGGGACTCGACGGCCCGGCCGGCCAGCGTCGTCGCGTCGGCGGGGTCGTGGCGGAAGGCGGCGACCGTGCCGTCGGTGGCGATGCGCGCGAGGCCATTCAGCGAGCCGGCCCACAGCGCGCCGGCGGCGTCGAAGACCATGGTCCGGATCGGCCCACCGGGCAGGCCCTGGGCGGTGGTGACGCGCTCGAAGCCGCGGCGGCCTGACCGCTGGCGGTGCAGGCTGCCATCCAGTGTCGCCACCCAGGCACTGCCGTCCGGCCCCTGGGCCAGACAGGTCACCGAGCCGTCGGCCAAGGCATCACGCTTCTTCGGGTCGGGGCGAAGGCCGTCAACGAGATGACCCGCCGCATCGAGGATGTCCACGCCATTGCCATTGGTGCCCAGCCAGAGCCGGCCATCGGCCATCTCGCGGGCCCGCACGATGGCCGGGTGGCTGGGACCGTCGCTGTCGCCGGCGCGGTGGCGCAGCTTCAACCAGGCGCGCGTGCCGGGGTCGTGCCGGGCCAGGCCACCACCCCAGCTGCCCACCCACATCAGGCCGGAGCGGTCCGCCAGCACGGCGCCGACGCGGTCGTTGCCGATGGTGGCAGGCTGGCCGGCGTCATGGCGCAGGCGGTCGACGATGCGCAGCGTGCCGCCGTCGATGACGTCGACGCCGCCGCCGAAAGTCGCCACCCAGATCTCACCGCCCATGCCCTCGGCGAGCCCATAGACCCAGTAGTGGCTCAGCGCCTCACCGCCCTGCCCTGGCGGCCAGCGCTTCAGCACGGCAGGCCCTGCCGGGTCCAGCACGGCGAGGCCATGCGCCGCCGTGCCTATCCAGATGCGACCCCGACTGTCCTCGAACAGTCGGGTCACATGCTGGCCGGCCAACTCGCTCCCGGCGACGGTGACGAAACCCTGGCCCTCGCTCCGCCACTGCTGCAGGCCACCGCGGCCACCCACCCAGAGACGACCGCTGCGGTCGACGAGCAGGGCGCGCAGTTGGTCATGCGCCAGGCTGTTGGCGCGCGCCGCGTCGTGACGGTGATGGCGGATGGCGCCGCTGGCCGGGTCCAGCCGGTCCAGACCGTTGTCGGTGGCGATCCACAGCCCGCCGTCGCGGTCCTCGGCGATGGACTCGACGCGGTCGTGCGCCAGGCTGCCCTCGTCGCCGTCACGATGGCGGTACTGCTTGAAGCTCTCGCTGCGCGCGTCGAAGACGCTCAGGCCACCGCTGATGCTGCCCACCCACAACCGGCCGTCGCGCGTGACGTGCAGGGCCCGCACATAGCTGCCCGACAGGCTGTTCGCATCGCCCGGCCGCGGCCGGTAGACCTTGAAGCCATAGCCGTCATGGCGCACCAGGCCGTCCTGGGTGCCTATCCACAGGAAACCCAGCGCGTCCTGGGCCAAGGCGGTGGCGAGATGGGCCGGCACATCGTCGGGCATGGCGATGCGCTGAAAGCCCACCAGGCCCGGCCGCGTCTGGGCCAGGGCCAGCAAGGGCAGCAAAAGCAACAGCAACAGGCCGGCCAGCCATGCGGCGGGCCGAGCAATCCAGGCTCTCGGCAAGCGACTCTCTCCCAACGACCCCGCCTCTGGCGGGCGGCGCGCGAGTATCGCGCTGCAAAATATTTTTGTTTCGACCGCGAATCCTTTTCGCCAGCCGGCGTCTCTTAGTGGCCGAGGGTCGTCCTCGAACACTTGGAGTTGAACCATGTTCTATGTGAAGAATGTTCCGACCGGCGAGCGCATCGTGCGGGTGGTGTGCGGCATCGCCGCTGCGGGCGCTGAGCTGGCCCTGCTGGGCGGCACGACCGGCTGGCTGGTGGCCGCCGGCGCCGTAGGCCTGGTGGCCTCGGGCCTCTTCGGCTTCTGCCCGGCCTGCGCGATGGTCGGCCGCAAACTCAAGTAGTCGATGATGCCCTCACGTTCGCTTCGCTCTCTGCCCCCCGAGGGGCCGCGTCACCGTCTTCGGGCGGCCGGGCGGCGTTGACATGGCCCTCGCCGCCCAACACCAGCCCCTGCTCGCCGCCGCCCACGGCGGCGACCCGCAGGCCTTGGAGCAGTTGCTGCGCATCTCGCGCCCCGACATCCGCCGCTATGCCCAGCAGCATTGCCTGCTCAGCGACGTGGACGATGCGGTGCAGGAGGCCCTGCTCATCGTCAGCCGCAAGCTGCCTTCTTTGCGTGTGATGGCGGCGTTTTCGGGCTGGGTGATCCGACTCGTGCAGCGCGAATGCCGCCGCCTTGGACGGATCACCTTGCGCTACGACCCCTACGACGAAGAGAAGCTGGCGCAGTGGCTGGTCACGCACGACGAGCCCGGCCTGAGGCGGGAGCTGGTGGCGGCGCTGGAGTCGCTGCCGGTCCACTACCGCGAGGTCATGCTGCTGCGCGACCTGGAAGAGATGACCATCGAGGAGATCGCGGATCAGACCGGCCTGACGCGGCCCAACGTGAAGAGCCGCCTGCATCGGGCCCGCGCCCTGGCGCGGGAGTACCTGCTGGGCGGCCGCCCCGGCGGCTGACAAGCAGATGTCCTGCCGTCCGACTTGGACCTCGCAGGCCCGATGAAAGCATGGTGGCCTCCACAACCTCGGAGACATCCACCATGAATCGACGCCACTATGTGTTGGGCGCGGCCACGCTGCTCGCCGCGGTCTCCGTTCCGGCGATCGCCCAGCGCGGCAATGACGACGGCGAGTTCACCATCCTGCAGGCCCGCTACGGCACGGACCGCAACCATGTCGACGTGACCGACCGCCTGCGCGAGCTGGCGCGCCGCGATCAGCGCGTGAAGCTCACCAACGAGCTCTTCGGCGTGGACCCCGACCCGGGCCGCGACAAGTACCTGCGCATCTATGCCCGCGACCGCGATGGCCGCGAGCGCCGCTTCGACTATCCCGAACGCGCCTGGATCGACGGCGGCCAGTTCGTCGCCTGGGGCGGCGGCAGCTGGGGCGACCGCAACTACAACGGCGGCTGGGCCGGCAACCCCTACCGCGACCAGCCCCGCGACGACGGCGCCTTCACCATCCTCTATGCCAACTACGGCAACCCCGGCCGCGAGGTGGACGTGACGGCCCGCCTGCGCGAGCTGGCGCGCCGCGACGAGCGCTTCCGCATGGGCAACGACACCTTTGGCGTCGATCCCGACCCGGGCCGTGACAAGCGACTGATCATCGTGGCGCGCGGGCCCGGTGGCCGCGAGCGCAGCTTCGAGTACCCCGAAGGCGCCACCGTCGACGGTGCCCAGTTCGTCGGCTGGGGCCGTGGCAACTGGGGCCGCTGAGCTCAGCTGCGTTACCAACCCATACGACGGCCCGCGCCGGCGGGCCGTCTGCTTCGCAGCGGATCCGCGCGTTGTGCCATGGCGCGTGCGACGATGGTCGCACCATAACAAGGAGAAACGCCATGCAAAGACGCCAATGGACGCTCGGCCTGGGAGCAGCCCTGGCCACCCTCGCCGCTTTGCCCGCATGGGCCCGGGACGAGGATGACGGCGAATTCGTCATCCTGAATGCCCGCTACGGCACCGAACGCAACCATGTCGACGTGACCGGCCGCCTGCGCGAGCTGGCGCGCCAGGACCGGCGCTTCCGCCTGACCAACGACCTCTTCGGTGTCGACCCCGAACCCGGCCGCACCAAGACCCTGCGCATCTTCGCCCGCGACCGCAATGGCCGCGAACGCACCTTCGAGTTCCGCGAGCGCGACTGGGTGGACGGCGCCCAGTTCGTCGGCTGGGGCCGCGGCAACTGGGGCGAGTCCAACTGGCAGGGCGGCTGGCAGGGCAATGGCGGCGGCCGCGGCGACCACCACGATGACGGCCAGTACGTCATCCAGTACGCGACCTACGGCGCCCGCGGCCGTGATGTCGATGTGACCGACCGCCTGCGTGAACTGGCGCGCCGCGATCAACGCGTGCGCCTGACCAACGAACTCTTCGGCGTCGATCCCTTCCCTGGCGAGACCAAGACCCTGCGCATCTTCACCCGCGACCGCGGCGGCCAGGAACGCGTCTTCGAGTACAGCGAGTACGGCACCATCGACGGCGGCCAGTTCGTCGGCTGGGGCCGGGGCGACTGGGGCCGCGCACGTGGTGGTGGCGAGTGGAATCCGGGCCGGCCGGCGGGCGGGCATCTCGTCATCGAAAGCGCCAGCTATGGCGGCGAGGGCCGCTGGACCGACGTCACCCAGGCCCTGCGCGCCCAGGTGCGCGGCGACCGCTTCGAGACCCAGGTGCGCAACGAGCTGTTCGGCTTCGACCCCGCGCCGGGCCGCCGCAAGCAGCTCAGCGTCACCTACCGCATCGGCAATGAGCCGCCCAACACGGTGCGGGTCAACGAGTACGACACCCTTCGCCTGCCTTAGCCTTCAGTGCCAGGCGCCGAGGATGGCGCCCATCACCGAATAAGCCACGATCTGGTAGCCGCTGTTGATGAGCCAGAGCCTGAGCGACCGCTGCTCGAAGAGGTAGATGATGCCCAGGCTCATGGCCACCCAGCCCAGGCCGGTGGCAAAGCCGGCAAACAGGCCGAAGCTCCACGTCGCCTTGGCGCCGAGGAAGGCCGCGAGGTTGAACGCCATCACCAGCGAGGCGATCGCTGACAGGCCGAAGATCCTGGCTGGGCTGCCCTGCTTGGCCTGGGCCTCGCTGAGCCCGGCCTCGACCATCCACGACCTCGCGAACAGGATGGGCGAGTACCAAAGCCCGCCGATCAGGAAGCTCGACAAGGCCGCCACAATGACCGCCGGGACGTTGAATTGCACTGCGTCCATCGCAGGTCCCTCTTGCTGAAGTTGTTGGTGCGGCGATGCTGAGGCAAGCCCGCTCACGGCAACAGCGGTCGAGTGCCGAAGTCGAAGATGAGCACGCCCAAAGCCGACAAACCGCCGCTCAAGCCGCCGCTGAATCCGCCCACCCAGGACCGCCTGGACGACCGGCTGATGATGTGCGGCGGCTCGCTCGCCTTCGGCCTGGCCATTCCCTGGCTGACGGGCCTGTTCGGGCCGCTCGGCCCCAATGACGCGCGCTTCTGGATCGGCTTCGCCGGCTTCATCGCGCTCGCCTTCGCCATCTGGGGCGGCAACCGCTGGCTGCTGTTCAAGCAGCGTGAGCACCTGAACTGGTTCGCTCACCCACTGCGCAAGCTGTTGATGCTGGTCAGCGCCAATGTGCTCTACACCGCGCCGCTGACGCTGGCCGCCATCTGGGCCTGGTTCCAGGTCGCGGGCCGGCCGGTGGACGTCAATGCGCTCAAGCTCGTCGTGGCGACCAACGTCATCTGCGTGCTCTTCGTGACCCACGCCTACGAAACCCTGTTCCTGATCCGCGAACGCGAGTCGGACATGCTGCGCGTCGAGCGCTCGGAGCGGGCCCGCACCCAGGCCGAGTTGGGCGCGCTGAAGGCCCAGGTCGACCCGCATTTCCTGTTCAACAGCCTCAACACCCTCGGTCGCCTGATCGAGAGCGACACCCAAAGTGCCCGCGAGTTCAGCGACACCCTGGCCGAGATCTACCGCTATGTGCTGGACAGCCGCCAGCGCGACCTCGTGCCGCTGGACGAGGAGCTGGCCTTTCTGCGCCACTACCACCGCCTGCTGGCCCTGCGCTTTGGCGCCGCCATGCCGCTGCAGCTCGACCCGGCCTTGCAGACCTCGCAATGGCTGGTCCCGCCGCTGGCCCTGCAGACCCTGCTGGAGAACGCCATCAAGCACAACGAAGCCAGTGCCGCCCAGCCGTTGACCGTCAGCTTCAGCCTCGACGACGACCGCGTGCTCGCGCGCAATGCGCTGCAGCCGCGCCGCAGCGTCCTGCCCTCGTCGGGCCTGGGCCTGGCCAATCTCGACGAACGCTGCCGCCTGCTGGCTGGCCGCGCGCTGCAGCGCCGGACCGATGCCGGCGTGTTCGAAGTCGCCATCCCCTTGCTGGCCCGCTCATGAAGATCTTCATTGCCGAAGACGAAGCCCCGGCGCGCGAGCGCCTGACCGCGACGCTGGCGCGCGTCGCACCCGAGGCCCGCGTGCTCGGCCACAGCGACACGGTCCAGGGCACGCTGGCCTGGCTGGCCGCCAACCCGTCGCCCGACCTGCTGCTGCTCGACATCCAGTTGGCCGACGGCTTGTCGCTGGAGTTGTTCCGCGACCGCCGCCTCGCCCTGCCCACGGTCTTCACGACGGCCTATGACCAGTTCGCCCTGCAGGCCTTCCAGGCCCTGGCCGTGGACTATCTGCTCAAGCCGGTGTCCGATGCCGCACTGACCACCGCGCTGGCCAAGGCCGAGCAATGGCGACGCCACTTCGATACGCAGGCGCAGACACGCTGGAACCACCAGCTCGACGGCCTGCTGCAACGCCTGAGCCCACCCAGCGGCCGCCAGCGCATCGTCGGTCGCAAGGGCGGCCAGCAGTTCCATGCACTGGAGCTGAGCGACATCGCCTACTTCGTGTCGGTGGACAAGTTGAGCTTTGCCATCACACAGGACGGAGAACGCTATCTGGTCGAGCCGCCGCTGGGCGAGCTGGAAGAGCAACTCGGGCCGCAGCGCTTCTTCCGCGCCAACCGTCAGCTGCTGGTGGCCGCCGGCGCGGTGCAGCGCTTTGCGCCCGCCGGCAAGGGGCGGCTGAAGCTGGACCTCAGCCCGGCCCTGGAAGGCGAGCTGCTGATCAGCCAGGAGCGCGCTGCGGCCTTTCGCACCTGGCTGGAGGGGTAAACCCGCGTCGGGCTAGGATTCGGCATGGATCAAGTCTTGTTCGATTTCACCAAGCAGGACGCCGCCGGTACCTGCTCCACCGCCCAAGCCTGGGCCAAGACGCCAGCGCCGCTGTCGGCGAACGAGCGCAGCGCCCTGACCGAGCGCGCCAAGGCCCTGCTGAAGAAGCACAACGCCGTGCTCGTCGCCCACTATTACGTCGACGGTTTTCTGCAGGACCTGGCCCTGGAGACCGGCGGCATCGTGTCCGACTCGCTGGAGATGGCCCGCTTCGGCCGCGACCACGCCGCCCAGACCCTGGTCGTCGCCGGCGTGCGCTTCATGGGCGAGACGGCCAAGATCCTCAGTCCCGAGAAGCGCGTGCTGATGCCCGACCTGGACGCCACCTGCTCGCTGGACCTGGGCTGCCCCGAGGACGAGTTCGCCGCCTTCTGCGACGCCCACCCCGACCGCCAGGTCGTCGTCTACGCCAACACCAGCGCCGCCGTGAAGGCGCGCGCCGACTGGATGGTGACCAGCTCCTGCGCACTGGACATCGTCTCCGACCTGCATGCCAAGGGCCACAAGATCCTGTGGGCGCCCGATCGTCACCTGGGCCGCTACATCCAGGAAGAGACAGGCGCCGACATGCTGATGTGGAACGGCGCCTGCATCGTCCACGACGAGTTCAAGGGCCTGGAGCTGGAACTGCTGCGCGAGCAGCACCCCGGCGCCCTAGTGCTGGTGCACCCCGAGTCGCCCAAGAGCGTCGTCGAGCAGGCCGATGTCGTCGGCTCGACCTCGGCCCTGATCAGGGCGGTCGTGGAAGGCAGGGCCCCAGCCTATATCGTCGCCACCGACAACGGCATCCTGCACCGCATGCGCCAGCTGGCGCCGAACAAGGTACTGATCGAGGCCCCGACCGCCGGCAACAGCGCCACGTGCAAGAGCTGCGCGCATTGCCCCTGGATGGCCATGAACGGCCTGGCCAACCTGGTCGACTGCCTGGAAAGTGGCCAGCCCGAGATCCACGTCGACGAAGGCATCCGCGTCAAGGCCCAGGGCTGCATCAACCGCATGCTGGATTTCGTCGCGGCGAGAAAGAGTGCCGCAGCGGGCATGACCCCAGGTATAGGCGCGGCCTGATGGCGCTATAAACCGGCATTCGAACGCCGCAGACGAGGCCCGCCATGAATGCCGACTTCAGCTCCCTCTACAACCACCACGAGCGCGAGATCTTCGCGGCGGTGATGGCCTCGGCGCCCGACTACCCGGACATCGCCGCCAGCAGCGATCTGCTCTGCGACGTCGCCTGCGTCGCGTTGAACCGCCTGCCCCCGCGCTACATCCGCCACGAGGTGGACTTCAGCTTCTACCTGACCGAGCACGAGCGCCTGGAGATCGACAACGCCATCGTCGAGGCGGTGTCCTATGCCTTCAATTTCGTGCAGGCGCGAACAGCGCTGCGCTCGCGCAAATAGGCGCATCCGGCCATGAAAAACGGCCCGCCTCTGACGAGGCGGGCCGTTGTTCGTTGTAAATGGTCGGGGCGGCGGGATTCGAACTCGCGACCCTCTGCTCCCAAAGCAGATGCGCTACCAGGCTGCGCTACGCCCCGACTGAGCCAGCCATTCTAACCGACGCCAGCGGGGCCGCCGACCGAGTTTGGGCTGCGCGCACCAGCCACAAGGCGGCGGCGAGGTTCCAGACGAGTTGCGCCAACAGGATGGCGAGGATGGCCATCATCGTCATGTTGACGCCCGCGCCGAGCACAGCAGCGCCGACGGCGAGGTTGGCGACAGCGCCCACGACACCGGTCACGCGGGCGAAACCGCCCTCACCCATCAGCACGCCGGACCAGGCCAGAGCGCCCACCGCTTGCAGCAGCCAGCCAATCTTGGCGGCATCCGTCAGGGCGATGCCGGCGGCGTGGACCAGCTCATAGCCGACTTGCAGCCGCATCGCCGAGCCGGCGGCTGCATCCGCGGCCAGGTGCGGGATGACGAAGCCGTCCACGACCGTGGCCGCGACCAGGGCGACGCAGCCCATCAGATAGCAGGCCAGCCCCGCCAGCACCGCCGGTCGGCGCAGCGACAGCCGCTGCGCCAGGGCCGCATAGCCGAAGGCATAGGCGCACAGGCTGGCGATGGCGACGCCGTGGACCACGGCCTTGAGCAGTTGCAGTTGCGCGATGCTTTGCAGAATCTCGAGCTGGCCCTTGCCGCCGCCGCTCTCGTCGAGGGCCACGAAGAGGGTCGACAGCAGGGTGGCCAGCGCGATGGCGATGCCGGCCGTGCGCGTGCCGGCGGCGGGTCGGGGGTCATGGTGCATGAAGCGGGGTCCTCGGATGAAACGATGAGGAAACCGACCATACTCAGCGCCCCAGCCGATGGCCCGAACGGGCCCCCGCCGCTTGTTCGCTACCGAACATCGGCGTGCGGCCTGTTCGACAACACCGATGTCCGAGACGCCTGCCAAGACCGACCGCCGCGCCCAACGTTCGCGCGAACTCATCCTCGAAGCCCTGTTCGCGCTGATGCTGGAGCGCGGCTACGAGAGGCTGACCATTCAGAACCTCATCGACCGGGCCGGCGTCGGACGTGCCACCTTCTACGCCCACTTCCAGAGCAAGGACGAGCTGCTGGCCGCCAGCATAGCCAGGCTGCAGGGCTGGCTGGAGCAGGCCGGCCGGGCGCGCGGCGACGAGCCCCTGGGCTTCACCCTGCCGTTCTTCCAGCACCTGGCCAGCCACCGGCGCATCTATGAGATGACGGTGGCACGCGAAAGCGAGAGCAGTGTCGAACGCCATGTGAAGCGCATGCTGACCGAGTTGGTGCGCCGGGACCTGCGGCGCCGTCATGCGCCCGTCAGCGCCACGCGCCTGGACCTGGCCACCCACTATGTCGTCGGCGCGCTGTGGTCCAGCTTCATCTGGTGGATGGAAAGCGACCCACCCCTGCCGCCGGAGGATCTGAACGCGTTGTTCCAGCGCCTGAGCTTCCCGGGCCTGCAAGCCGCCGTCGCCGCCTGAGCAGTTGCTCTGTGGGGCCTGATGTAGGGGTCTGAATCGGGCGGCAGCCTAGCGCCGCCTCTTCTTGCTGATCAGCACCGTCGGGAAGCTCACCGGCAAGGTCTGCGGGTAGTCGCGGCTGAAGTGCAGGCCGCGGCTCTCGTGGCGCATCAGGGCCGAGCGCACGATGAGCTCGGCGCATTCCACCAGGTTGCGCAGCTCCAGCAGGTCGCGTGTGACGCGGAAGCTGCCGTAGTAGTCGTCGATCTCGCCGCGCAGCAGCTTGATGCGGTGCAGCGCCCGCTCCAGCCGCTTGGTGGTGCGCACGATGCCGACGTAGTTCCACATCAAGAGGCGCAGCTCATCCCAGTTGTGGGCGATCACGACCTGCTCGTCGGCGTTCTCGACCTGGCTCTCGTCCCAGCTCGGGATGGGCGCGGCCTCATGGGCGGTGTGGGCCAGGATGTCAGCCGCGCAGGTCTGGCCGAGCACCACGCATTCCAGCAGCGAATTGCTGGCCAGGCGGTTGGCACCGTGCAGGCCGGTGTAGCCGGTCTCGCCCACCGCATACAGGCCCGGCAGATCGCAGCGGCCCAGCAGGTCGGTCACCGCGCCGCCACAGGTGAAATGCACGGCCGGCACGACGGGAATGGGCTGCCGGGCGATGTCGATGCCGAGCTTGAGGCAGCGCGCGTGGATGGTGGGGAAATGCTCGATGAGGAAGGCTTCGCCCAGGTGGGTGGCGTCCAGCCACACGTGGTCCAGGCCGTGCTTCTTCATCTCGAAGTCGATGGCGCGGGCGACGATGTCGCGCGGCGCCAGCTCCATGCGCTCGTCGTGCGCCGCCATGAAGCGGGTGCCGTCCGGCAGCTTGAGGTGGCCGCCTTCGCCGCGCAGCGCCTCGGTGATGAGGAAGCTGCGCTCCTGCGGGTGATACAGGCAGGTCGGGTGGAACTGGATGAACTCCATGTTGGCCACGCGGCAGCCGGCCCGCCAGGCCATGGCGATGCCGTCGCCGGTCGACGTGTCGGGGTTGGTCGTGTAGCGGTAGACCTTGCCGGCACCGCCGGTGGCCAGCACGACGGCGCGGGCCGGCAGGGTCTCGACGCGCTGGGCGTCGATGTCCAGCGCATAGACGCCGTAGACGCGCGGCACTTCGTCGCGCTGCACATGGCGCGACGTGATGAGGTCCAGCGCCATCCAGCGCTCGCGCAGCGTGATGTTGGGGTGCTTGCGGGCCACGTCCAGCAGCTGGTCGTGGATGGCCTTGCCGGTGGCGTCGGCCGCGTGGGCGATGCGGCGCACCGCGTGGCCGCCCTCGCGCGTCAGGTGCAGGCCCATGGGACCGGTGTCGTCGGTGGTGAAAGGTACGCCTTGGTCGACCAACCAGCCCACGGCGGCCGCGCTGCGCTCGGCGATGAAGCGAGCCGCCGCTTCGTCGACGAGGCCGGCACCGGCGTCCTGGGTGTCGCGCACATGGCTGTCGATGGAGTCGTCGCTGCCCAGCACGCCGACGATGCCGCCCTGGGCCCAGGCCGTGGCCGCTTCGGTCAGCTCGCGCTTGGCGAGGATGACAACGGGCACGCTGTCGGCCAGATGAAGGGCCACGGTGAGACCGGCCAGGCCGGCGCCGATGATGACGACGGGTGCGTCGTCGCGGGAAGCTGCAGTCATGGCCGGGCATTGTCGTGCAGGGGCGCAAGCCCCGTGCCAAGGTGAGGATTGCCCAGTCGATGACCCTGCCTCCTCGCTATGCTGCGCGCGCTGTCGACGAAGCACAGCCGAGGAAGCACATGAAGACATTCGACTGGGCCGGCGTGATTGCCGGCTTTTTGCTGGTTGCGGGCTTTGCGCAGGCCGCCCCGCCACCCGCGGAGGTGTTCTACAAGGACGCCGACATCGCCGAGGCCGTGCTGTCGCCCTCGGGCAAGCGGCTGGCCATCACCTCGGCCAAGGGCGCGCAGCGCATCGGCCTGGTTGTCCTCGAACTCGGGCCGGGCGGCAAGCTGGCGCGGGTCGCGCAGTTCACGGATGGCGACGTCTGGCACGTGCAATGGGTCAACGAGGACCGGCTGGTGTTCGGCGTCATGGACCTGTCGGACGGCAGCGGCCGGCCCAACGGCGCGCCGGGGCTCTACGCCGTCAATGCCGATGGCAGCCAGTTCCGCCAGCTGGTGCGCCGCATGGGCAAGCCCTTCATCACCAACGGCGAGGAAGATCGCCTGCTCAGCTGGAATCACCGCCTGCTGCAAGTGCCGGCGCCGCGTGCGGGCACGCGCAATGAGGAGGTGCTGATCGTCCAGTTCACGCCGAGCAGCAACAACTACAGCGAAACGCCGATGTGGCTGAACACTCGCACCGGCCGCGCCCGCGACACCGACTTCAAGGAGCCGCCCAACACCGTGGGCTGGCTGACGGACAGCCGCGGCGAGCCCCGCGTGGCCTTCACGCACAGCAAGGACCGCCAGGCCGCCTACTGGCGCGATCCTGCCGCCGCCAAAGGCTGGACGCAGCTCTACGAAGGTGACCTGCTCAACGTGCCTTTCAACATCGTCTCCGCCGACGACGCCGGCGGCCTCTACGTGACGCGCAGCGAAGGCCCGCAGGGCTATCGCGTGCTGAAACGCTACGACTTCGAGCACCACGCGCCGGAGGCCAAGCCGCTGGTCGTCACGCCGGGCTTCGACTTCACCGGCCACATCGTCAGCGACGACAGCGGCAAGACGCTGGGCGTGCGACTGCTCGTCGACGGCGAGACGACGGTGTGGTTCGACGAGGGGATGAAAACGCTGCAGGAACGCGCCGACCGCCTGCTGCCCAACCGCGTCAACAGCATCAGCTGCCGCCGCTGCGGCGCGCCCGACATGGTGGCCCTGGTGCGCTCATCCAGCGACCGCGACCCGGGCCGGCTCTACGTCTACCAGGCCCAGCCGCCCGAGGGCGAAAAACCCTGGACGGTCATCGGACCCGTGCGCGATGGCGTCAAGCCCGAGCAGATGGCCGCGCAGGACCTGCATCGCATCAAGGCGCGGGACGGCCGCGAGCTGCCGGTCTGGGTCACGAAAGATCCCGCCGCCAAGGGCCCGCTGCCCGCAGTCGTCCTCGTGCACGGCGGACCCTGGCTGCGCGGCAGCTACTGGGGTTGGCACGCGAATGCCCAGTTCCTGGCCTCGCGCGGCTATGTCGTCATCGAGCCCGAGATGCGCGGCAGCATGGGCTATGGCGAGGCCCACTTCCGCGCCGGCTTCAAGCAGTTCGGCCTGGCCATGCAGGACGATGTGGCCGACGCGCTGAAATGGGCCCAGGCCCAGGGCATTGCCAGCGACAAGGCCTGCATCGCCGGCGCCAGCTACGGCGGCTACAGCACGCTGATGGGACTCATCAAGGACCCCGACCTCTACCGCTGCGGCGTCGCCTGGGTGGCGCTGTCCGACCTGGACCTCTACCTGAGCGGCTCCTGGTGGATCAGCGACGACATCAGCAAGGCCGGCCGCCAGTACACCCTGCCCGAGATGGTGGGCGACCCGGTCAAGGACGCCGAGCTGATTGCCGCCAATTCACCGGTCAAGCAAGCGGCGCGCATCAAGGCCCCGCTGCTGCTGGCCTTCGGCGAGGCCGACCTGCGCGTGCCCCTGGCCCATGGCGAGCGCCTGCGCAAGGCCATGCACGAGGCCGGCAACGACCCGGTCTGGGTGACCTACCCGGGCGAGGGCCATGGCTTTGCGGTGCTGAAGAACCGGGTGGACTTCGCGCAGCGCATGGAGGCCTTCCTGGCGAAGTACCTGCAGCCGTGAGATCGCTGCAACTGCAGCCGCAATCATGGACGCCACGCGGCTCCGAGTCAGCAGATACAGTGCGTTGATGACGAGCCGCCCCTCCTGAAGCGGCCGGATGGAATGGGGGAGTTCTCTATGCGTTCAGCCCTTGTAGCGGCTGCAGTTCTGGCGCCCCTGGTGCTCGCGAGCTGCCAGGCGCCTCGGACGGTGCCGAATTACGTCAGCGACACCGACAGCCTGCTTGCCTTGCGAGCCCTGAAGGGCAAGACGGCTCAGCTCGGCGCCTTCGAGTCGAGCCTGAAGGACAACTTGCAGGTGGCCTGCCGTGGCATGGGCCCCATGACGCTGCAGAACGGCCAGACGTTCTTCGGCTATGTCCACGATGCCTTCCAAAAGGAAATGAACGCGGCGGGCGTGCTGAGCAGCGGCAGCCCCACCGTGCTCACGGGCCGGCTGGAATCGATGGACTTTGGTTGGGGACTGATCGGCCAGGGCGATGCCAGATGGGCGATGACGGTCGTTCTCCGTTCATCCAATGGCAAGACCATGCGGATCTCCAGCGAGACTTCATTCCATGGCGGCTTGAACGCCACCGCCTTCTGCCAGAACGCGCCCGCGCAGTTCATGAAAAATGTTCAGACCCTGGTGAAAAAATCGGTGTCGTCGCCTGAATTCGCGGGCCTGTTCGAATGAGGACGGAGAGAAAGCGAAACATGACCGACACGATGAAGCTGGGCCGCCGGAGCTTGCTGCTGGCAGGTGGCTGGTTCTGCCTGGGTACCCATGCGGCTGTGCAGCCGTTCACGGAGAAGATGCTGCCGGTCGACGGGCCGCTCGGCTCCTTTGACCTGCTGCTGAGCATAGGCACACTCCAGCGGCCGGGCGGCGGCTCGATGGACCCGATCAGCGCGAAGCAACGCGCCGCGCTGGAGCGTTTCATTCCAGCCGTCCTGACCCAGAACGGCCTGAAACTCCCGCTGTTCAAGTCCGTCGGCAGCGATGTCTATGGCGACGAGTTCCTGCGCCTGGTGGAGCAGGTGGACTCGCCGCGTTACCTGCTGTCGATCCAGAGCGTGCGATATGAGGTCTCGCAAGGGATCCAGACCGTCTGGTTCGAGACCAAACTGATCGACCGCTCGGCGCGCAAGACCGCCTGGACCCTGCGCCTGGGCTGGCGCCTGGTGGACAGCCAGCCCAATATTCGTGCCGAAGAGACCGCGGGCATCCTGTTGCGCTTCATGGCCCAGGACGGTCTGATCAAGCTGCCTGACGGTGGCCCCATCGATCTGAAAGGCCGCCCCATCGAAAGGCACAGCGTGTTTGCAACGGACATTGAGTAGGCCCGGCGCTCGGTTTCCCGGCTAGCCCTTGAACCCGTTGGAATGCCGCCGCCACTCCGGCGGCTTCCACAGGTGGGCCAGGCGCATGCCCCAGGTCTTCTCCTGGGCCATGTCGCGGAACATGGCGCGCCATTCATGGGCGTTCAGCCAGAACAGGTTGTGCGTGTAGAAGGGATGCTCCAGGCCGTAGTCCACCGGCTCTTCCTCGGGCTGGAAGGTGCCGAACATGCGGTCGAAGATGATCAGCATGCCGCCGAAGTTCTTGTCGATGTACTGCGGGTTGCGGCCATGGTGGGCGCGGTGGTGCGAAGGCGTGTTGAAGATGAACTCGAACCAGGCCGGCATCTTGTCCACCCAGCTGGTGTGCACGAAGAACTGGTAGCCCAGGTTCAGCGACAGCGCGAACAGCACCCAGCGCGGCTCGAAGCCCAGCCACACGGCCGGCAGGTAGAACAGCCAGTTGCCGGCAATCGGATAGAACCAGCTCTGGCGCAGGGCCGTGCCGAAGTTCATCTTCTCGGAACCGTGGTGCACGACGTGGGCGCACCAGAACCAGCGGATGCGGTGGCTGCCGCGGTGGAACCCGTAATAGAGGAACTCCACCAGGAAGAACAAGCCAACGAAGCGCCAGACCGTCACGTCGAGGGTGAACAGGCGGTGGTCGTAGACCCAGCCCATGGCCGGCAGCACCAGCACGACGAGCAGGACCAGGTCGGCGACCAGATAGCTGCCGCCGCTGTTCATGCTGTCGAAGGTGTCCCACAGCTCGAAGGTGCCCGTCTTGCGGAAGCGCCAGGCTTCCATGGCGATGAAGACGCCAAAGATGGGCGACAGCATGACCAGCGTCAGGTCGCGCCAGTCGCCATGGCGGTGGTAGAGGTCGAGCAGGGGGTCGAGCAGCCAGTCCATGCCGGAATGATGCGACTTCGCAGCCCCCCTGGCTTGACGGGTGACCCCAGCTTTTTGACAAATCGCGCCAGCGCTGGCGTTATCCCGGCCGTGCGCGCACAAACTGCTGCTGCATCATCGCGCCCCCATGGATGAGACCCGCGTCGCCGCCAGCTATGTCCAGCTGCTCTTCGAGCACCTGGCCAAGCTCGGCCGTGCCGACGCGCTGGGCGCGCCGCCGGCAGCGACCGAGACCTTCGTCTCCATGCGCCGCTGGCAGGCCCTGCTGGAGCAGGCGCGCGACCTCGACCCCGGCCCCAAGTCCACCTTCGCGCTGCGCCTGGCGCGCGGCATCGCGCCGCGCCACTTCGGGGTCGTCGGCTTCGCGACCCTGGCCAGCGGCACCCTGGCCGAGGCGCTGATGCGGCTGGAGCGCTACCACCGCTCGGTCTACGACGCCAACGTCGCCCAGGTCCGCCCCGTGCCCGAGGGCATCTGCATCGAATGGGGCGTGGAGCGCGGCCGGCCCGGAGCCCTGGTCGACGAGACGGCCATTGCGGCCCTGGTGCAACTGGCGCGTGAGTTCACCGGCCAGATGGTGCGCGCCCTGGCCGTCGACTTCGTCAACCCGCGGCCGGCCGATGTGAGGCCGTACGAGGACTTCTTCGGCGGCCCGGTGCGCTTCGGCCAGCCCAGCACCCGCATCGTGCTGTCCATGCGCGATCTCGCCCTGCCCTTGCGCGGCGCCGACGCGGCCCTGCTGGCCCTGCTCGACGCCCAGGCCGAGCGCCTGCTGCAGGAGGTGGCCGCCGTCAGCGAGCCGGTCGGCGTCTGGCGCCAGGCCCTGGTCGGCCTGATCCGCAGCGGCCGCACCTCGCTGGCCGATCTGGCCCAGAGCCTGCAGATGAGTCCGCGCAGCCTGCAGCGCCGCCTTACCGAACAGGGCCACAGCTTCCAGACCCTGCTCGGCCAGACCCGCCAGCAGCTCGCCGAGGCCTACCTGCGCGACGCCAATGTCGAGCTGGCCGAGGTGGCCCTGCTGCTCGGCTACTCCGAGCAGAGCGCCTTCACCCGCGCCTTCCGGCAATGGACCGGCCAGGCCCCGCTTCAATGGCGCCGGCAGCAGCAGCGCCCCACCGCATGATGTTCAAACCACCCGAGACCGTCGTGCGCGACGGCCTGCCCGCCCATGGCCGCTACGCCGGCCGCATCGACCGCATCGACTGGTCGGCCCTGCGTGACCGCCCCAACTGGCTGTGGCGCCAGCTGCATCACAAGCGCTGGCACTACATCGGCCTCGGCCACGACGAGGTCTTCATCGGCGTCGCCATCGTCGACCTGGGCTGGACCTGCACGGCCTTTGCCTACTGCTTCGACCGCCAACGCCGTCATCTGCTGGCCGACTGGCACCAGGACGGACTGCCCGGCCTGCAAGGCGGCGTGACGGATGCGCCACTGGAAAATGCGCGCGCCTGGTTCCGCGGCCCCGGCGCGCGGCTGGAACTGCGCCACCAGTCCGACGACAGCCTGCTGCTGCACGTCAGGACGCGGGCCCTGCGTGTCGAGGCCCAGCTCGACCTGGACGCCATGGCACCCCCGCTGCTGGCCATTGGCCCCATCGAAGGCGGCGTCGCCCACGCCACGCAGAAGACCACTGCCCTGCCTGTGCTGGGCTGGGCCGAGGCCGAGGGCCAGCGCTTCGACCTGGACGGCACCTGGGCCGCCGTCGACGCGTCCAACGGCCTGCTGGCCCGCGACACCGCCTGGCGCTGGGCCAGCGCCCACCGGCCCGACATCGGCTTCAACCTGCAGCAGGGCTATTTCGGCAATCAGGAGAACGTGATGTGGCTGGAAGGCCGCCCCATCGCGCTGGGCGCGGCCCATTTCGAGTTCGATGCCGAGCGTCCGCTGGACCCCTGGCATGTGCGCACCGAGGACGGCCTGCTCGACCTCGTGTTCACGCCCGAAGGCGCGCGCCGCGACGATCGCGATCTATGGATCGCGGCCAGCCGCTATGTGCAGCCGGTGGGCACTTTCTCAGGCACCGTGTGCGCGGGACCGGGGGCGCCGCTGCGCCAGGTCAACCAGTTGCTGGGCGTGACGGAAGACCATCACTCGAGGTGGTGAAGGCTGGCTATATCCTGCGCCCCACACAGAACAAGGATCCCGGGAGGACCATGGGCGCAGGCCAGTCTCGATCGTGCATGCTGCACGCCATTCTTCTTGCAACGGCGGCATGCCTGCCGGCAATGGCAGCAGCGCAGGATGCTCCGCGGCCGCCACTGCCGGCCGAGGCCTTCTTCGGCCCGCCCAATCTGCCCGAGGTGAGGCTGTCGCCCAGCGGGGACAAGCTGGCTCTCGTGACGAGCAAGCCGGGAGCCAAGCGTGCACTGGTGGTGCTGGATCTGACCCAGCGTGGCAAGGCTCTGGGCGTACTGCAGCTCGGCGATGCGGACGTCGCGAACGTGCAGTGGGTCAACGACCAGCGCCTTATCTTCCGTGCCGGCATCGTCGACAGGAACAAGGCCAAGGAATACACCGACCCCGGTCTGTATGCCATCAATGCGGACGCGAGCGGATTGCTTCAACTGACGGTGCGCAGCAGCTATGGCTGGAATGGGGGAACCAGCCAATTGGCCAATGAGGAGCAGGCAGGCAAGGCGGCCGGTTTCCCGATGGTCACGCGCCTTTCCATCCTCGTGAAGGTCCCCCTGCCAAAGGAAGGCCAGGTCAACGAGGAGGTGCTGATGGCCTTCGTCAAGGAGCGCGACCAGCTGGACCCGTTCTGGCTGAACGTCCGCACCCGAGAACAACGCCCCGACAGCTTCGGCCTGGAGGCCCCCATCCTGCGGCTGCTCACCGACCCGTATGGCCAACCCCGCGTGGCCGTGATCGAGGAAAGACTCAAGCCCAAGGCCTTGCGCCGGCTTACCGATACCGGCGAATGGGTACCCCTGACGTCAACGGCCGACGGTGAGCTGATGCCCATGGAGCCGGGGAACGATGAGGCGCTGATGCCCAAGATCGTCGGCATCGACGGACGCGGTGTCCTCTACTCCACAAGGCTGGTAGACCCAAGCGACGCTTCAGCACTCTCCAAGCTGGACTTTGTCGACGGCGCGGCATCGTCGACGACTGTCATGGCCCTGCCCGACTTCGATTTCCGCGGTAGCGTCATCACCGACACAGGCAGCGTGGATGCGGAAGGCTTTCGCGTCGACCATGATCGCGAGACGACGGTATGGAAGGCGCAAGCCATGCGGGCTTTCCAGGCAAGCGTCGACAAGATGCTGCCGGACGGGGTGAACCGCATCGACTGCCGCCGTTGCGGAGCAACGGACATGGTCGCCCTGGTCCGCTCCTACAGCGATCGCGAGCCCGGCCGGCTGCGCGTGTATCGCGCCGCCGCCGCGCGCGCCGAGGAGCGCTGGCTGGACCTGGGTCCGATTCGCACCGCCATCGACCCATCTCGCATGGCCAAGGTCGAGTTCCAGCGCATCCAGGCCCGGGACGGCCGCGACCTGCCGGTGTGGATCACGCGCCCAGCGGCACGCTCCGGTCCTCTGCCCGCGGTCGTACTGGTGCACGGTGGTCCATGGGTACGCGGCGGAAGTTGGGGCTGGTCGGCCGAAGGACAGTTCCTGGCCTCGCGCGGCTATCTGGTCATCGAGCCCGAAATGCGCGGCAGCACGGGCTATGGCCTGGCTCATCTCAAGGCAGGCTTCAGGCAATTCGGGCAGGCCATGCAGGACGACGTGGCGGATGCCCTGCTGTGGGCTCAAAAGGCGGGGCTGGCCAGCGAGAGCGCCTGCATCATGGGTGCGAGCTATGGCGGCTACAGCGCGCTGATGGGTCTGGTCAGGCATGCTGACCTCTACCGCTGCGCGGTGGCGTCGGTAGCGCCCGCCGATCTTGGTCTGCTGGTGGAGGGCAGTTTCTGGGTCGATGACGACTATTCCAGCCCCCGCAAGAAGCTCGTTCCGGAACGGGTCGCGGACCCGAAGAAGGACGCCGCCATGATCACCGCCAACTCGCCGGTGAAGCAGGCCGCGCGGATCAAGGCACCTGTGCTGCTGGCCTATGGAGAGCTCGACAGGCGTGTGCCACTGGAGCACGGCGAGCGCATGCGGGACGCGCTCAAGCAGGCCGGCAACCCACCCGAGTGGGTTACCTATCGCGAAGGGCACAGCTATTGGGCGCTGCCGAACGAGCTGGACTATTTCCGACGCGTCGAGGCCTTTCTGGCCCGGCATCTCGCGCCGCACTGATCCGACGGCTTCCTAGCGCGGCGGGTCCAGCGCCTGCTGCTGCTCGCTGGCACCCACAGACTTGGCCGACATCGCCGGCCCGCGCTTCTTCAGCCACAGATAGAGGCCGCTGCCCAGCACGAGGATGGTGGCGATGTCCAGCAGCGCCCACAGAAGCTTCATCGGCAGGCCGCCGTAGTCGCCGAAGTGCAGCGGCTGCGAGATCAGCAACGCGTCCAGATACCAGGGCATCTGCGGCGCCGCCGTGACCTGGGCCGTGCGCGCGTCCACCAGCACCGGCTGCAGCAGCTTGGACGTCAACGGCGTGTCGCCCCGCATGAAGAAGGTGTTGTGGTGCGGGCTGGACATCGACGTGCCCGGGAAGGCGACGAAGAAGAGCTTCTTGCCCGGCGCGGCGGCCTGCGCGGCCTCCAGCGAGCGCTGCAGCGGCAGGCGCTCGGCCTCAGGCACCAGGGCCTGGCCCGCGTAGGGCTTGAGCAGTTCGGCCAGGTGCTCCTGCTGCCAATACTTGATCAGCAAATCCGCCCAGGTGTTGATCATGCCTGTCGCACCGACGACGAAGCACCACACCAGCGTGACGATGCCGATGAGGTTGTGCAGGTCCAGCCAGCGCGTGCGCGTCGAGCGCTTGCGGCGCACGGTGCCGAAGTCCAGCTTGCGCATGAAGGGCGCGTACAGCACGACACCCGACACCAGCGCGACGAGCAGCAGCAGACCCATGAAGCCCAGGAAGAGCTTGCCGGGCAGGCCCGCGAACAGGTCGACGTGCAGGCGGAACATCAGGTCCATGAAGCCCTCGCCGACCTTGTACTCGCCGACGACCTGGCCCGTGCGCGCGTCCACCGTCACCGACTTGTAGTCCATCGTCGGCTCGGGCGTGGGCGTCAGCGTCGTCCACCAGAGCCGCTCATCGTCCTCGGATTTGCCCATGAACTGCACGATGCGGTCCGGATACAGCTTGCGGGCCGAGGCCATCACTGCGTCCGCCGACACACGCTGCTTCTCCAGCGCTGCCGGCAGCTGGGGCGCCTCGATCTCGGTGCCCGTCAGGTGGCCGATCTCGTGGTGGAAGATCAGCGGCAGCCCGGTCAGGCACAGCAGCAGCATGAAGAGGGTGCAGACCAGGCTGCTCCATGTGTGCAGCCAGGCCCAGGTTCGCAGCGCGCGCGGCGTCAGGTTCATGGCGTCAGATCAAAGCTTGTAGTCGAGGGTCACCGACGCATTGCGCGGCGCGCCGTAGATCGCGCCATAGGCCAGGCCGCCGATGTACTTCTTGTCGAACAGATTGTTGATGTTCAGGCGCAGCGTCGTCTTGTCGTTGAACTCATAGGCCGCGAAGGCGTTGACCACCGCGTAGGCGCCCTGCCTGGCGCTGCCGATCTTGCTGACGTCGGACTGCCAGCGACCGCCCAGGCCCAAGCGCAGGGCCGGCAGCATGGGCAGGCGCGTGTCGGCGCGGAAGTTGACGGTGCTTCGGGGCACCCATTCGTAGATGTCGTTGCCGTCGGGGCCGGTCAGGTTGAGGTGGGTATAGCCCAGCGTCAGCTTGGTGTCCTTGCCGACGCGGCCGGTGGCCTCCAGCTCGAACCCCTTGGACTTCACGTCCTTGCCCTCGTACCAGTACTGGCCGTCGAGGTTGGTGCCGGTGCCGCTGATGACGCCGCCGTAGGTCGCCAGGCCGTCCTGCTTGGCGGTGAAGACGGCGAAGGTGGTCAGCAGCGCCTTGTTCAGCCATTCGGCCTTCACGCCGGCCTCGGTGTTGACGCCCTTCATGGGCGCGAGGTACTCGCCCTTCTTGTCCGTCTGGTCCTGGTTCTGGAAGATGTCCGAGTAGGACACATAAGCCGTCACGTCGGGGCCGAAGGCGTAGGTGAGGCCGACGTAGGGGCTGGTTTCCTTGGTGTCGGGATAGAAGGTGTTGGTGGCCGCGTTGCCGTAGATGGAGGCGCCGGTGCGCTCCAGGCGCACGGCGTTGACGCCCAGGATGCCCTTCAGCGAATCCGTCAGCGAGATCTGCGCGGCGCCATACAGGCGGGTCAGCTTCTGCTGGCCGCGGGTGCTGGGCTCGCGGGCGCCCCAGGTCGGCTCGACATAGCTGTCGCCTCCATAGGGGAAGGCCGGCAGCGCGTCCAGCATGTGGTTCTGCACGGGGTTGATGTCGACAGCCGTCTTCTCGCGCGACTGGCTCACGCCCAGCAGCAGGCGGTGCTTGCGGCCGAAGGCGGAAAACTCGCCGTTGACGTTGGCGTCCAGCACCCGATGGTCGGCGTCGCCCTCACTGCGGTAGGGCCAGCCCACCAGGCCGGTGTTGTCCGGCTTCAGCACGCCGGTGGGCGAGTAGGCGTAGAGCAGGCGCGTCGATTCGTCGCCGTGGCGGTAGTTGTAGGTCAGCTTGCCTTCCCAGCCTTCGGCCAGGCGGTGGGTGTACTCGACGAAGGCGTTGTAGGACCTGTTGTTCCAGTAGGTCCACTTCTGCGACGTGGACGACCCCACCGGGAAGTCGGCTTGCGTGCCGTCCAAGCGCAGCAGCGTCAGCGAACCCCACATCGGCGAATCCTGCTTCGAGTCGACGGCGGTCACGCCCACCGTCAGCACGCCGTTGTCGCCGATCTGGCCATCGACCACGCCGTAGATCGAGCTGCGCTTGTCAAGCAGGTCGCGCAGGTAGGAGTCCTTGTCCTCGTGCGCCACCACCAGCCGGCCGGCCCAGGCGCCGTCCGCGGTCAGCACCTTGTTGTAGTCCAGGGCGGCGCGCTTCTGGCCCCAGGAGCCCAGCGTGACGTTGAACTCGCCGCTGTCCTGGTTCTTGGGGCGTTTGCGGATGTAGTTGATGGTGCCCGACGCATTGCCCACACCGGTCAGCAGGCCGTTGGCACCGCGGATCAGCTCGATGCGCTCGAACAGGAAGGTGTCCTCGCGACCGACGACGGTGCCGTAGGAATTGGTCATGCCCAGGCCATCGACCTGGGTCAGCTGGATCTCGAAGCCGCGTGCGTTGAAGGTCGCGCGGTTGGTCTCGTACTGCTCGACGTTGATGCCGGTGGCCAGGCCCAGGGCCTCGTTGCTGCCGGTCAGGCCGAAATTGGCCATGTCTTCCTGGTCGATGGCGCTGATGGTCTGCGGCGTTTCCTTCACGTCCATGGGCAGGCCCGTGGCGCCCTTGGAGACGCGGTTGGCGCGCTTGCCGGTGACCACGACGGTCTGCAGGTTGGCGTTCGAGTCCTGGGCCTGGGCCGGCGCCATGACAGCGCTGGCAGCCAGGGCGCAGGTGGTCAGCAGGAATTTGTTGTTCTTCATGTCGGTGGGAAGACGGTGGGAATGGGGGAGAGAAGCTCAGCGACGCAGGGCGTAGCGGGTCATGACCAGTACCGGAAAGCCGAGTGCGAACCAGGCCCAGGCATCGCCCCAGCTGTCGGACACCAGGGCCGACACGAGGCCGCTGGCGCTCAGCAGGCCCAGGGTGATGGGCCAGCCCCACAGCTTCATGGCGGCTTGAAAGCGCTGTCGGGAGGAATCGCTGGGGTCGGGGCGCATTTTTGCTTGCGAATACAAATGAGAACTATTCTCATTTTATACACAAGACGGAAAAAAGCCGCCCTCTCCTGCGAGAAGGCGGCCAAGGAGCCGCGCGCTGTCCGACGCGGCTCAGAGCACCGTCACGCCCACGGCCCGACCGTTGCGGGCCCGCGAGCGTGTTGCGTGTCAGTGGACGACGCGGCCGAAGCTGAATTCGCCGCCGTCGACCTGCACCGGGATCACGTCCTTCGGGCCGAACCTGCCCTGCAGGATGAGCTTGGACAGCGGGTTCTCGACGCGCTGCTGGATGGCCCGCTTCAGCGGCCGCGCACCGAAGACCGGGTCGAAGCCGACCTTGGCCAGCTCGTCCAGGGCCGCCTCGCTGACGTCCAGCTTCATCTCCAGCTTGTCCAGGCGCGCCTCGAGCTGGCGCAGCTGGATGCGGGCGATGGACTTGATGTGGTCGGCGCCCAGGGCATGGAAGATGACGGTCTCGTCGATGCGGTTCAGGAACTCGGGCCGGAAGTGGGCCTTGACCTCGCCCCACACCGCCTCGCGGATGACCTCGTCCTTCTCGCCCGACAGCGCCATGATGTGCTGCGAGCCGAGATTGGACGTCATCACGATGACGGTGTTCTTGAAGTCCACGGTGCGGCCCTGGCCATCGGTCAGGCGCCCATCGTCCAGCACCTGCAGCAGCACGTTGAAGACGTCCGGGTGGGCCTTCTCGACCTCGTCCAGCAGCAGCACGGAGTAAGGCTTGCGGCGCACGGCCTCGGTCAGCGTGCCGCCCTCCTCATAGCCGACATAGCCGGGAGGCGCGCCGATGAGGCGGCTCACGGAATGCTTCTCCATGAACTCGCTCATGTCGATGCGCACCATGTGGTCTTCGCTGTCGAACAGGAAGCCGGCCAGGGCCTTGCACAGCTCGGTCTTGCCGACGCCGGTGGGGCCGAGGAAGAGGAAGCTGCCCAGCGGCCGGTTCGGGTCTGACAGGCCGGCACGCGAGCGGCGGATGGCGTCGGACACGGCCTGGATGGCCTCGTCCTGGCCGATGACGCGCTCGTGCAGCTTGGCCTCCATCTGCAGCAGCTTCTCGCGCTCGCCCTGCATCAGCTTGGAGACCGGGATGCCGGTGGCGCGCGCCACCACCTCGGCGATCTCCTCGGCGCCGACCAGCGTGCGCAGCAGCTGCGGACGGCTCGCGTCGCCGGCCTTGCCGGCCTCCTTGGCCTGGGCTTCCTTGAGCTGCTTCTCCAGCTCCGGCAGCTTGCCGTATTGCAACTCGGCGACCTTGTTGAAGTCGCCCTTGCGCTTCCATTCCTCGATCTGCTGGCGGGCGCGGTCGATCTCTTCCTTGACGTGGGCCGAGCCCTGGGCCTGAGCCTTCTCGGCCGTCCAGATCTCTTCCAGGTCGTTGTACTCACGCTGCAGCTTCAGCAGTTCGTCCTCGATCAGCCCGAGGCGCTTGATGGAGCCCTCGTCCTTTTCCTTCTTGACGGCCTCGCGCTCGATCTTGAGCTGGATCATGCGGCGGTCCAGCCTGTCCATGGGCTCGGGCTTCGAATCGATCTCGATCTTGATCTTGGCCGCGGCCTCGTCGATGAGGTCGATGGCCTTGTCGGGCAGGAAGCGGTCGGTGATGTAGCGGTGGCTCAGCTCGGCCGCGGCAATGATGGCCGGGTCGGTGATCTCCACGCCATGGTGGACCTCGTACTTCTCCTGCAGACCGCGCAGGATGGCGATGGTGGCCTCCACGCTCGGCTCGTCGACCAGCACCTTCTGGAAGCGGCGCTCAAGCGCGGCATCCTTCTCGACGTATTTGCGGTATTCATCCAGCGTGGTCGCGCCGATGCAATGCAGTTCTCCGCGCGCCAGGGCGGGCTTCAGCATATTGCCCGCGTCGATGGAGCCCTCGGTCTTGCCGGCGCCCACCATGGTGTGAATCTCGTCGATGAAGAGGATGGTCTGGCCGGCGTCCTGGCTGACTTCCTTCAACACGCCCTTGAGCCGCTCCTCGAAGTCGCCACGGTACTTGGCGCCCGCCAGCAGCAGGGCCATGTCCAGCACCAGCACGCGCTTGCCCTTCAGTGAATCGGGCACCTCGCCGTTGATGATGCGCTGGGCCAGGCCTTCGACGATGGCCGTCTTGCCGACGCCCGGCTCGCCGATCAGCACGGGGTTGTTTTTGCTGCGGCGCTGCAGCACCTGGATCGTGCGGCGGATTTCCTCGTCGCGGCCGATGACGGGGTCGAGCTTGCCCAGGCGGGCGCGCTCGGTCAGGTCCAGCGTGTACTTCTTCAGCGCCTCGCGCTGGCCTTCGGCCTCGGCCGACTCGACCTTCTGGCCGCCCCGCACCGCCTCGATGGCGGACTCGAGCGAGCGGCGCGTCAGCCCGTGGCCACGCACGACGCCGGCCAGGTCGGTCTTGGCCTCCGTCAGGGCCAGCAGGAACATCTCGCTGGCGATGAACTGGTCGCCGCGCTTGGTGGCCTCCTTCTCGGCGGCCTGCAGCAGGGCGACGAGGTCGCGGCCCGCCTGCACGGTCTGGCCCGAGCCGCTGACCTGGGGCAGGCCGGCGATGAGGCCGTCCAGGGCCGTGCGCAGGCCGGCGGCGTTGACGCCGGCACGCTCCATCAGCGCGCGCGGGCCTTCGTCCTGGGCCAGCATGGCGGCCAGCACGTGGACGGGCTCGATATAAGGGTTGTCGCGGCTCAGGGCCAGGCTCTGCGCCTCGCCCAGGGCTTCCTGGAAGCGGGTGGTGAACTTGTCGGCACGCATGGTGAATCAATCCTCCGGTTGCGAAGACAAGTGGGCGCCAGGAAGCGCTTTTCAAGTTGCGCTAGATCAACGCCTGAACCAATCTCATTCCCAGCCACGCGGCAAAAAGCGCTCCCAGCACGTGGGCCAGGGTGTGGGCCGCCGCCATGCCCAGTTCCCCGTGCCTCAGCAGGGCCAGAGACTCACCCGAGAAGGCCGAGAACGTCGTCAACCCGCCCAGGAAGCCGGTCACCAGCAAAAGTTTCAGCAACTCGTTCGGCTGGCGGCCAAACCACTCCAGCGCCATGCCGATCAGCAGGCCGCCCACCAGGTTGACCAGCAGCGTGCCGAGGGGAAAGCCCGCCCAGCGGGTGTTGAACAGCACGCCGGCCTGCCAGCGCGCCAGGGCGCCCAAGGCGGCGCCTATCGAAACTGCCAAGGCGTTCATGTCTGCCCCTCGTCCGACGAGTACGTCGGACGGTCCCCCGAGGGGACCGCCGCTTGCTTGGGGCGGCCCGGCGCTGCGCGGCTCAAACCGCATTCCCCCCGGCAATCCCCCAGCGCGCCAGCGCCTCGTCATCCGCCACGCGGGCATCCACCCAGCGGGCGCCGTCCGGCGTGTGCTCCTTCTTCCAGAACGGGGCCTGGGTCTTCAAGTAGTCCATCAGGAATTCGCAGGCCTGGAAGGCCTGTCCACGGTGGGCACCGGTGACCAGCACAAGAACGATCTGGTCGCGCGCTTCGAGGCGGCCGACGCGGTGGATGACCTTGGCGGCGCGGATGTCGAAGCGCGCCAGCGCCTCATCCACCATGGCCTCGATGGCCGCCTCGGTCATGCCGGGGTAGTGTTCCAGCTCCATGGCCGAAACGGCGGCGCCGCTGCTGTGCTCGCGCACGGTGCCGACGAAGGCGACGACGGCGCCAACGCCGCCATCCCCCGTCCGGAGGGAGGAAGTTTCGGCGCCGACGTCAAAGTCCTGTGTCTGGATGCAAACTCGGGGCATGGCACGGATTCTCACCTCGCCCCGCGGGTGAGATTCACATGTTTGGGCGTCTGGGCACCCGGTCGCCGCCGGATACTTGCTGTCATTTCCTTTTCACCGCACGCAGGAACCAACATGGCCCTGATGGATTTCATCAAGAAACAGTTCATAGACGTCATCCAGTGGACGGAGGACGGTGACGGCACGCTGGCCTATCGCTTCCCGATGTCGGGCATGGAAATCCAGAACGGCGGCCAGCTCGTCGTGCGCGAATCCCAGGTCGCCGTCTTCGTCAATGAAGGCCAGGTCGCCGACGTCTTCGGCCCCGGCACCCACAAGCTGACGACCCAGACCCTGCCGGTGCTGACCTATCTGAAGAACTGGGACAAGCTCTTCGAGTCGCCCTTCAAGAGTGACGTCTACTTCTTCAGCACCCGCCAGCAGATCGACCAGCGCTGGGGCACCAGCCAGCCGGTGGCCATCCGCGACAAGGACTTCGGCGCGGTGCGCCTGCGCGCCTTCGGCAACTACGCCTACCGCATCCAGGACCCCAAGACCTTCCACAGCCAGATCTCCGGTACGCGCGAGCGCTACACGGTGCAGGACCTGGACGGCCAGCTGCGTGGCCTGATGCTGCAGCACATCAGCGACGCGGTGGCCAGCAGCGGCACGCCCTTCCTGGACCTGGCCGCCAACCAGGTCGAGTTTGCCGCCGCGCTGAAGAACGCCACGGCCGAATCGTTCGCCGCCATCGGCCTGGAGCTGATCTCGGTGACGATGCAGAACGTGTCCCTGCCCGAGGAACTGCAGAAGATCCTCGACCAGCGCATCGGCATGGGCATCATCGGCCAGAACATGGGCCAGTTCATGCAGTACCAGGCCGCCCAGGCTCTGCCCGAGATGGCCAAGGGCGGCGGTGGTGGCGGCAGCGGCATCGCCGGCGAAGCCATCGGCCTGGGTGCCGGCGTGGCCCTCGGCCAGACGCTGGCCCAGACCCTGGGCCAGGGCCTGGCCGGTGTCGGCACCGCGGCACCGGCTCCGGCGGCCAGCAAGCCCGAAGACATCGTCTCGCTGCTGGAAAAGCTCGGCGACCTCAAGGCCAAGGGCATCCTGACCGACGAGGAATTCGCCGCGAAGAAGGCCGACCTGCTGAAGAAACTTGGCTGATCAGGCGCCAGCCGCGCAGCGTCGCTGGCGCGCCGCCTGTCCCAACTGCGGCGCGCCGGTCGAGTTCGCCAGCGCAGCCTCGGCCAGCGCCGTCTGCGGCTTCTGCCGCAGCACGCTGCTGCGCGACGGCGACACGCTGAGCCAGATCGGCCAGAGCGCCGAGATCTTTGAAGATTATTCGCCGCTGCAGCTCGGCTCGAGCGGCCGCTGGATGGGCCGCAGCTTCACGGTCGTCGGCCGTGTGCAGCGCGGCTCCGAGCTGGGCAACTGGAACGAATGGCATCTGCTGTTCGACGTCGGTGGCGACACCCCGCGCGCCGCCTGGCTCAGCGAGGACAACGGCCAGTTCGTCGTCAGCCTGGAGGCGCCGCTCGCCGAACTGCCGCCCGAGGCGCCGGGCCTGGGCCTGCCGCTGACGGTCGCGGGCCAACGCTGGCAGGTCGCCGCCATCGTCCAGGCCGCGCTGCGCGCTGCCGAGGGCGAGCTGCCGCGGCCGCCCAAATCGGGCCGCATCATCGAGCTGCGCAATGCCCAGGGCGAGGTCGGCAGCCTGGAATACCGCGAAGGTTCGCCGCCGATCTGGTCGGTCGGCCGCAGCGTCGCCCTGGCCGACATGGCCCTGCAGGGCCTGCGCCAGACGGCCGAAGGCGAATCGGTCGCCGAAGCCAAGTTCAAGGGCCGGGCCATCGGCTGCCCCAGCTGCGGCGCGCCACTGGAGCCCAAGCTGTCGCAGACCAAAAGCATGGTCTGCGCCCAGTGCAATGCCGTCGTCGACCTTCCCGAAGGCGAAGCCCAGGCCCTGGGCTTCACGCCGCAGAGCCGCGGCCTGCCGCCGCTGATCCCGCTGGGCCGCACTGGCACGCTGGGCGTGGACGGCAAGCCCGAAGCCTGGACGGTCGTCGGCTACCAGGAGCGCTGCGACATCCCCGAGGATGCCGACGACGAGCAGAGCTTCTGGCGCGAATACCTGCTCTACAACCGCCTGGCGGGCTTCGCCTTCCTCGTCGACACCCGCGAGGGCTGGAGCCTGGTGCGCACGCTGACGGGTGCACCCACCGCCGGCCGCGGCGGCGCCAACTGGCAGGGCCGCGACTACACCCAGCGCTGGGTCTACGGCGCCAAGACCACCCATGTGCTGGGCGAGTTCTACTGGCCCGTGAGGCTGGAAGACCGCGTCCAGGTCACCGACTACATCAGCCGCGACGGCCAATACCTGCTGAGCCGCGAGCAGCAAGGCCCCGAGATCACCTGGAGCGGCGGCAGCCCCATCCCGGCCGATGCCGTGCAGAAGGCCTTCAATCTGCGCGACACGACGGCCCAGTTCACGCGCGACGCCTCGGCCTTCAAGAGCGGCGGCAACCTGTTGCGCAACATCATCATCGCCCTCTTCCTCATCGTGCTGCTGTTCGCCCTGCTGCGCGCCTGCTCCAGCGACGACTGCCAGGGCTACAAGGACAGCTTCGGCGAGAACAGCAATGAATACCGGCAATGCCGCAGTTCACGCAGCAGCGGCTATATCGGCGGTGGCAGCAGCGGCGGCAGTTACGGCGGCTACAGCAGCGGTGGCGGTGGCCACAAGTGAAGCGATACCCTAGGAGAACAGCATGACCCTCGACTGGCTCAAACCCGAAGTCATCCTCGGTTCGATGATGTATGCCGTCATGGGCGTCGTCATCTTCTGGGTGTCCTTCATCATCGTGGACAAGATCACCCCCTACAAACTGTGGGAGGAGATCGTCGAGCACAAGAACGTGGCCCTGGCCATCGTCGTCGGCGCCATGTGCCTGTCCATCGGCCACATCGTCGCGGCAGCCATCCACGGCTGACGCCGTCCATCCCGTCCTGCACGCAGCCTGTCGCACCGCGCCTCCTGGTGCGGCGAGCGTCGCCACAATCGCGCCGCTTCGAAAACAGGAGGACACGATGAAGACTTGGTTGACCGCAGCCGCCCTGGCGCTCAGCCTCACGCTGGCCCACGCCGCCGACGATGCGGCCAAGGCCTCCGAACAGGCCCGCAAGGCCGACGCCGCCGCCCAGGCCTCCGGCTTCAAGATCCGCCCCGTCGATGACGCGTGGCGCGCCGCCCTGCCCCGCGATGCCGAGGCCGCCACCCAGGCCTATCTGGACAGGCTGCCGGCCGACGTGCAGGCCAAGTCGGCCGCCTACTGGGACGGCGGCCACTGGATGCAGCTGTGGAACCTGCTGGCAGGCCTGGCCATCACCGCCCTGCTGCTGGTCGGCCGGCGCGCCGCACGGTTGCGCGACTGGGCCGCGCGCGTCGGCCGCGGTCCGGTGCGCCGCGACATGCTGTTCGCCGGCGCCTATCTGGCCATCAGCGAGCTGCTCAGCCTGCCACTGACCGTCTACCAGGGCTGGTGGCGCGAGCAGGCCTATGGCATGTCGACGCAGACATTGCCGGCCTGGTTCGGCGAATGGGCCGCGTCGACCGCGATCACGCTGCTGATCGGCGCTCTCGTGCTCGGCGGGCTGTACGCCGTCATCCGCCGCACCGGCGAGCGGTGGTGGATCTGGGGCACGGCGGGTGCCATCGGGGTCATGACGGTCCTCATTGCGGTCAGCCCCATCCTGATCGAACCGCTGTTCAACACCTACAAGCCGGTCGAGGACGGGCCGCTCAAGCGCGCCGTGCTGCAGATGGCCCACGCCAGCAGCGTGCCGGCACACGACGTCTACGAGTTCGACGCCTCGCGCCAGACCACCCGCATCAGCGCCAATGTGGCAGGCCTGTTCGGAACGGCCGCCGTGCGGCTCAATGACAACCTGCTGCGCCGCACCTCCGAAGCCGAAGTGCGCGCCGTGATGGGCCACGAGCTGGGCCACTACGTGATGAACCACATGGTCAAGACCCTGGTCATGATCACGCTGCTGCTGCTGGTGGGCTTCTACATCGTGCAGGCCGCCATGCGCTGGCTGCTGGCACGGCTGGCCGGCGCCACCGGCATCTCCCGCGTCGACGACGTGGCCGGTCTGCCGCTGCTGATGGCGGTGTTCTCGATCTTCTTCACGCTGGCCACGCCGATCAACAACACCATCACCCGCACGCAGGAGACCGAGGCCGACCGCTTCGGCCTGGCACTTTCGCGCGAGCCGCATGGCTTTGCCGAGGCTCAGCTGCGGCTGGTGGAGTACCGCAAGGCCGACGCCGGCGCGCTGGAAGAGTTCGTGTTCTTCCACCACCCCACCACGCGCAACCGCATCCTGGACGCGATGCGCTATCGAGAGGCGATGGGCACACCGTGAAAATGGCGCCCCTCGCCTGGTTTTGCCACGCTGTACGCGGGCAAGTCCAGTCGGTCCCCCGAGGGGACGACGATGCTTGCCGGGTCGACCGGCAAGCACATCGCCAACGCGGGCCGGCTAGGGCCGGCCCGGCGCTCGGCCCGAGCACAAGAGAAGAGTGATGTCATCGAACGACTTCGCCACCCTGACCACCAACGCCCACGAAGACTGGACACTGTTCGCCATCCGCTTCCACGACAAGCCGGGTGCCGGCGAGCTGCGCCGCCAGCTGCTGCAGGCCCATCTGGAATGGGCCGCGGAGAACGCCGAGATGGTGAGGGCCATCGGCTCGCTGCGCGAGTCGCCCGGGTCGACGCCGGTCGGCGGCCTGTGGGTGGTGCGGGCCCCTGACAAGGCCACCGTCGAAGCCCTGATCGCCACCGATCCCTTCACCACCGGCGGCCTGCGCGCCGGCTGGGACATCTTCTACTGGAGCAAGGCCCTGCCTCAACCGGTGACCTTCTAGCGTTCGCGCCGGCGGCGCATGCCGACCGTCGCCAGCCCGGCCAGCATCAGTGCCCAGACGCCCGGCTCGGGCACCGCGGCCGCGAAAGGCGTGGTCTGGATGGCTTCGATGGTGCCGATGCGGTGGTAGTAGGTGCTGGTGGTCGGATTGAAGAAGAACAAGTCCATCGTCGCGGGGTGGTCGCCCTTGCTCAGGTCGGGCATGGGCGCCAGCTGGAACTGGCCCTGCGCCCCCGTGAACGGCGAGAACCACGGGTATTTGTCGGCCTGGCTGGCGTTGCCAGGGCCGAAGTGGTTGATGTTGAGCACGTCCAGTGCGCCAAAGGAATAGCCGGCCGGCACCGCGCCGGACACGGCGCCGCCATTGAGCGTCAGCTGTTCACCGTTGAAATCGGCGTACTCGATGAAGCGGCTGCCTGAGCTGGCGAAATGGTGGCCGGCGACGTCCAGCGTGGTACCGCCCTGGGCGGCGTTGCTGACGTAGTCGGTGCGCTGGCCGGGAATCATGGAGATCGGGCTGGACGCGATCGCCGTGTCGAACGTGAAGCTGGCCTCGAAGACCGAACCCGCCGGCGCGAGCCCTGCCAGATCGGCCGGCGTGCCCGCCATCAACGGGTTCATATGGCCCTGGACATACCAGGTCACCGACACGGCATGGGCCGGCGCGCTCAGGGCCACGCCCAGCAGCAGACCCGCCATCGAAGCGCTGCGGCGCAGCAGGGTCGTCTTGTCTTCACTCATTCCGCACTCTCCATGCACCGAACCGCCGGCGCCATGGGAGACACGTTAGGTGCGGAGGGCCATCGGATGGGCAAGCCTCTACCCCCGGCGAAGCGGGGACGCCGTCCAGAGGCCTGAGGACGTGTCCATGTCCGGTTTTCCGTTTTTCGCCCGCCTGCCCCATGAGCAACGGGCCACGGCCGGCCAGGCGTCCGTTATGGCCGACACTCGCGATCCGCTGAACGACTGCACAGGCAAGCCATGAGCTTCTCCGTCCGCCGCCTGATCCCGGCCCTGTTCCTCGCCATCGCCGGCACCGTCCTGGCCGCCGATGCGCCGCCCGACGTCGCCGTCTTCATCGCCCAGCTCGACCTCAAGGCCGGCAAGGTCAGCGACACACGCAACATCACGCCGGGCAAGGGCAGCAATTTCCAGCCCGCCTTCACCCATGACGGTTCGGCCGTCGTCTATACCTCGGGCCGCTCCGGCTCGAACAACATCTACCGCTACGACATCGCCAAGGCCGCGACCACCGCGGTCACGGCGACGACGGAGAACCTTTACTCGCCCACCCCGCTGGCCGATGGGAACGGCTTTTCGGCGATCCGCGTCATCACGCCCGACCCCGCCTACGGCATCGAGATGAACGAGCCCTCGCTGTGGCTGTTCGGCTGGGACGGCAAGCCGGTCGCGCCGGTCGTCAAGACCAGGCGCATCGGCTATCACGCCTGGATCACCCCCGACCTCATCGCCGCCTTCCTCGTCGACGACGTGCCGGAGCGCAACGCCCATCGCGCCGTCCTCATCAGCCGCACCACCGGCCAGATGACGTCGATGACCGCCAAGCCCGGGCGCTCGCTGGGCCGAACGGCCGACGGCAAGCGCGCCCTCTTCGTCGACCAGACCGACGCCAACTACTGGCGCATTTCCGCGATGGGCGTCGGCGACAAGCAACCCCAATTGCTGGTGGACACGCCCGTCGGCCCCGAAGGCATCAACGACCCCAACCGCAGCCAGTACTTCGCGGCCCTGCCCGACGGCTCGCTGCTGATGGCACGCGGCAAGCTGCTGCTGCGCTGGGACGGCAAGGCGGGCAGCAGCTTCCAGCCCTTCGCGGAACTCGCCGACGTCGGCGGCGCCATCCGCAACATCGCCGCCAGCCCGGACGGCAAGCGCCTGGCCTTCTCGGTGACGATGGCCACGCCCAAGCCGTGACGCGCGGCCTGCCGTCCCCGCGAGGCCTGGTGCCGCTGCTGCTCGGCATGCTGGCCCTCAGCGGCGAATGCAATGACACCTTGGTGCGTGCCGCGGGCGGCGGCATCGTGCCGATCAAGAGCAGCGACATCCGGATGGTGAAGGAGCGGTTGGAAATCTCCACTCAGCGGGTCAAGGTCAACTATGTATTCCTGAGCGACGCCGGCGAAGACGCGACCGAAACGCTCGCCTTCCCGATGCCGGAGTACCCGGCTGTCTTCGGCATCAGTGGCAGCGACACTGTCCGGCCGCTGGAAGACTTCGCGACCCGGGTCGAAGGCTCGCCCGTTGCATCCAGGCGCGTGCGTCTGGCCAAATTGGGCGAGCGGGACATCACGGTCGAATTGCGCTCGCTGGGGCTGAGCGAGCAGGAAATCTTCGGTGGCAGCGGTGCCTGCCGCTACGGGCCAAGCGCCGCCGGCTCCCAAGAGTTCAAGTGCCACTACACGCCCGCGCAAAAGCGCAAGCTCGAGCAGCTGTGCGATGGCTGCTCCGGCGCACCGGGCTGGAAGATCAGCGAAACCCTCTACTGGACGCAGACATTCCCGGCCCGCAAGCCCCTCCATGTGGCACACGAATATGCCGCCAAGGCCGGGGCCTACTTCCACAGCCGCGTCGATGCTTGGAGCGTCCGCGACGAGCTGGCGGCCGATCGAGAACTCGTCGGCAATGCCTGCATCGACGAAGGTTTCCTGGCCTCCGCGGCACGCGTCGCGACCAAGGGCCTGGTCAAGAGCACCGCCCCCAGGGACTACACGTCCGTCGACATCAACATCCAAAGCGTCGAGTACGTGCTCGGCACGGGCAAGAACTGGAAAGGCCCGATCGAGGATTTCGAACTGGTCATCCTGAAGGACAGGCCCGAGCAACTGGTGTCGGTGTGCTTTCCGGGCAAGGCCGTGCGGGCCGGCCCCCGGCAGATCAGCTTCCGGCATAGCGACTTCATGCCGCAGGACCGCCTGCTGATCTACTTCGTCGACGCCGATTGGGACCTTCAACAACAGAGACCTGTCGTTCGCTGAATCGAGGCTGTATCCATACGGCGCTGGAGAAGCCGCCACGAATGCCCTTGCATGCCGATGCCAATTCCCGACAACAACACGCCCTCCACCCGCGCAAGCATTGCCGAGCTGCTGCTGCTCGCCAGCGTCTTCGTCATCGCCGCCTGTGGCCTGGTGTACGAGCTGGCGGCCGGCGCCCTCGCCAGCTATCTGCTCGGCGACTCGGTGCTGCAGTTCTCCACCGTCATCGGCGTCTATCTCTTCGCCATGGGCCTGGGCTCCTGGCTGTCGCGCTTCGTCGAGCGCCAGCTGGTTGGCGTCTTCCTGCAGGTGGAGCTGCTGGTGGGCGTCATCGGCGGCCTGATGCCGGCCGGCCTGTTCGCGGTGCACAGCCTGCTGCCGCCCGGCGAAGGCGTGGCCTTTCGCGCCCTGCTCTATGCCCTGGTGCTGCTGGTGGGCGCCCTGGTCGGGCTGGAGATCCCGCTGGTCATGCGCATCCTGAAGCGCCACTTCAGCGCCCGCTACGGCCTCAAGGACCTGGTGTCGCAGGTGCTGACCTTCGACTACCTCGGCGCCCTGCTCGTCGCCCTGGCCTTCCCGCTGGTGCTGGTGCCCCAGCTGGGCCTGGTGCGCACGGGCATCGCCTTCGGCCTGCTGAACGTGGGCGTGGCGGTGTGGGCGCTGTGGATCTTCCGCGCCGAGCTGCGCGCCCACCGCAGCCAGGCCGTGGCCTGCGCGTTGTCGGCCGTGCTGCTGCTCACGGCCCTGCTCGGCGCCGATGCGCTGACACGCTGGTCCGAGGAGCGCTTCTATGGCGAACACATCGTCTTCAAGCAGAGCAGCGCCTACCAGCGCATCGTCGTCACCGATGGCGGTGGCGGCACACGTCTGTTCCTGAACGGCAATCTGCAGTTTCATTCGCGCGACGAGTACCGGTATCACGAGGCCCTGGTGCACCCCGCCATGGCGGCCCAGGGGGCACCCAAGCGGGTGCTCGTGCTGGGCGGCGGCGACGGGATGGCGGTGCGCGAGATCCTGAAATACCCCAGCGTCGAGCAGGTGACCCTGGTCGAGCTGGACCCGCTGATGACGGGCCTGTTCACGTCCAACCCCAAGCTGTCCGCGCTGAACGGGCATTCGTTGTCCAGCCCCAAGCTGCACATCGTCAACGCCGACGCCTTCGGCTGGCTGGAGCAACACCCCGACGTCTTCGACGTCATCGTCATCGACTTTCCCGACCCCTCCAACTTCGCCCTGGGCAAGCTCTACACGGCCAGCTTCTATGAACTGGTCGACCAGCACCTGAGCGCCGCCGGCTATGCCGTCGTGCAGACCACCTCGCCGCTGATCGCGCGGCGCAGCTTCTGGACCGTCGTCACGACGCTGGAATCGGTCGGGCTCACCGCCACGCCCTATCACGCCCATGTGCCGAGCTTTGGAGAATGGGGCTTTGTGCTGGCCTCGCGGCGGCCCTTCCACACGCCCGCCGCTTTGCCGACCGGGCTGCGCTTCCTCAGCCTCAAGAGCCTGCCGGCGCTGCTGGATTTCCCGCCCGACATGGCCCGAGTGCCCACCGAAGTGAACCGTCTCAGCAACCAGGTGCTGGTGCAAGAGTTTGAAACCGAGTGGGGACAGGTTCACTAGGAACGTCTTTTGCTGCAAGATGGACTCGCCGGCATCCAACGCTGGCGCAGGAGCCACCCATGCAGACTGCCCAATTGAAGCCCGAAGCCCTGGCCCAGGTCCACGTGCCTTCCACACCGGCCGGTACCGATGCCGGCAACCTCGACAGCATCTATGACAACCTCGTCCACGGCGTCGGCCACGAACATGTGACCGAAGCCAACGTCGAGGAACTGATGCGCCGCGCGGCGGCCGACCACCATCCGGTGCTGGCCGAAGAACTGCGCGAATGGCGCTCGAACAGCGACGGCAAGGACGCGGCGCCCGCCACGAGTTGACCGGTTGAGCCGGCGCAGGCTGCTACCCTGCCGCCCTTGCGCCCGCCCCGCCCTTCTTCTCCGCCCCACGTCGCTGCTGCCGGCCCCTCGCGCCGGGCGGTTGTGCTCGGCCTGCTGGCCAGCGGCTGCACGACCGATGCGCCGACCCTGCAGGGCGGCTGGGTCGGCACGCACTCCGAGCGCGGGCATCGCCTGCGCGGTGAGTTGCCCCGGGCCGACGGGCCGCTGAAGACGACCGGCGTCCTCATCGTCGGCGCCGGCATCGCGGGCCTCGCCTGTGCGCGAGCACTGGCGAAGCGCGGCGTCGACGATTTCGCCCTGCTCGACCTGGAAGACCAGGCCGGCGGCAACAGCCGTAGCCACAGCGTCGGCGGCTCGGCCTGCCCGCTGGGCGCCCACTACCTGCCGGTGCCCGGCACCGACGCGCGAGAGGTCAACGAGTTGCTGCATGAGCTGGGCCTGGCCCGCGAGCAGCTGGGCCGCACGGTCTGGGATGAGAAGCACCTCTGCCACAGCCCGCAGGAGCGTCTCTTCATCGACGGTGAATGGCGCGACGGCCTGCTCCCACCACCGGAGAACGCCGCCGCGCTGGCCCAGTACCGGCGCTTCTCGGTCCTTGTGACGCAAGCCCAGCGGGAGCTCGGCTTCGCCATGCCCAGCCATCGGGCGCGCTGGACGCCCGGCCACGCGACCCTCGATGGCCAGACCTTGGCTGCATGGCTCGATCAACAAGGCCTGAACGACGCCCGCCTGCGCTGGTATCTCGACTACTGCTGCCGCGACGATTTCGGAGCCGGTGCCGACACGGTCTCGGCCTGGGCCGGCATTCACTACTTCGCCAGCCGCCACGGCTTTCACGCGCCGGGCGACGAAGCCGGCGAGCGCGAGCCGGTGCTGACCTGGGCCGAAGGCAATGGCTGGCTCAGCGCCCGCATCGCCGCGCCGCTGCGCGAGCGCATCCACCTGGGCCGCACCGTGCTGCGCGTGACCGAGCAGCGCGAAGGCATCGAGCTGCTGGCCTGGAACGAGGCCGCCGACTCGCCCGAGCGCTGGACGGCCCGCGCCGTCGTCATGGCCACGCAGCTGTTCGTCTCGTCCCGTCTGCTGGCCGCACCACCCGATGCGCTGCGATCGCTGACGCAGCGCCACGCCCCTTGGCTGACGGCCAACCTCGCGCTGCGCGAGCCGCTGCTGCAGCGCGCCGGCGCGCCACCCTCCTGGGACAACGTGCGCTATGGCTCGACGGCGCTGGGTTATGTCGATGCGCGCCACCAGACTCTGGACCCGACGCCCCGCGCGCCGCTGCTGACCGCCTATCTCGCCCTGCCCGAAACCCAGCGCGGCGAGTTGCTGAAGCAGCCCTGGCAGCACTGGGCCCAGGTCGTCAGCCAGGAACTGGCCCGGACCCACCCCGACCTGCCGGGCAAGCTGGAACGCATCGACCTGTGCCGCTTCGGCCATGCCATGAGCATCCCGACTCCCGGCCTGCGCGGCTCGGTCGAGCTGGCGGCGCTGAACGCGCAGCATGGCCGCGTCGTGTTTGCGCACAGCGACCTCGCGGGATATTCGGTGTTCGAAGAGGCCTACACGGCGGGCGTCGAGGCGGCGGCGCGGCTCAGCCTCTGAACCTCGGCCTCGCGCGGCGCAAAGGCCTTCAGCAAGGCATCGAGCAGGGCCTCGGCCTTGGCGCTGTTGTCGGCGCCGTAGTTGCAGACATAGACGTCCAGCGTCACGCCGCCCAGTTCGGGCCAGGTGTGGATGGCCAGGTGGGACTCGGCCAGCAGCACGACGCCCGTGATGCCGCTCTGCTCTTCTTTCGGCGCAAAGCGGTGGAAGAGTTCGGCGACGCCGGTGAGACCGCATCGCGTGACCGCATCGCGGCACAGCGCGGCGAGGGCATCGGCGTCGCGCATGACCGCCAGCGTCGGATCGACGCCGTGCAGATCGGCCGTCAGGTGCAGGCCCTGCACGTCAGCCGCCGGTGACAGGAGGAAAGAAGGCCAGCTCGTCGCCATCGGCCAGCGTGGCAGACTCGGCGCACATCTTCTGGTTCAACGCTGCGCGCACGGCGCGGCCGCGCGCCAGCGCCTCGGCATGGACACCGCCCCGGGCTGTCAACGTTTCGCGGGCCACCGCCACTGTGCTGCCTTCGGGCAATGCCAGCGCTTCGCCCTCGCCCAGCTTCTCGCGCAGCGAGGCGAAGAAGCGCAACCGGACGGTGACGGTCACGCCAGCAGCTCCGCGAACGGAATGAAGCGCACAGCGTCGCCCGCCTTGAAGGCCTGGCCGGCGGGGTTGTCGAGCAGGCCGTCGGCCCAGAAGGCCGAGGTCAGCACGCCGCTGCTCTGGTTGCCGAACAGGGCAAGGCCCCCCTCCTCGTCCAGGCGCACGCGCAGGAACTCGCGGCGCTTGTCGGGCCTGGGCCAGTCGAAGCCCGCCGCCAGGCGGTAGCCGCGCGGCGTGACGCGGGCGGCGCCCTGCAGCTTCAGCAGGAAGGGCCGCACCAGCACCAGGAAAGTCACCAGGCTGGACACCGGGTTGCCGGGCAGGCCGATGAAGTGGACGCCGCCAACGCGGCCGTACGCAAACGGCTTGCCCGGCTTGATGGCGATCGCCCAGAGGTCGAGCTGACCCTCGGCCTGCACGGCGGGGCGCAGATGGTCTTCCTCGCCGACGGAGACGCCGCCCGAGGTCAGGATGACATCGGCCTTCGAGGCCGCTTCGCGCAGCGCCGCACGCGTCGCGTCGAGGCGGTCGGGCACGATGCCCAGGTCGATGACCTCGCAGCCCAGGCCTTCCAGCAGGGCCCGCAGCGTGAAGCGGTTGGAGTTGTAGATGGCACCGGGCGGCAGCGGTTCGCCGGGCATGACGAGTTCATCGCCGGTGGAGAACAGGGCGACGCGCGGACGGCGTGTCACCGTCAGCTCAGCCGCACCAGCGGTGGCCGCGAGGCCGATGGCAACGGCATCCAGCCGCGTGCCGGCCGGCAGCACGACCGCGCCGGCGCGCACGTCTTCGCCGCGCAGGCGCACATTGGCGCCGGCCGTGATGGGCTGGGTCACGCTGACCTGGTCCCCCACCAGCTCGGTGAACTCCTGCATGACGACGGTGTCGGCACCCGGGGGCACGTGGGCCCCCGTGAAGATGCGGGCGGCCTCACCCGGTGGCAGCGGCGCGGGCACGGTGCCGGCGGGAATGCGCTGGGTGACCGGCAGCGGCCGGCCCACGTCGGCGGCCCGCAAGGCGTAGCCGTCCATGGCCGAGTTGTCGGCGGGCGGCACGTCCACGGGCGAGATCAGGTTGGCAGCCAGCACGCGGCCCATCGCCGCGCTGGTGGCCAGCGATTCACGCCCGGCCCAGGGCTGGGCCTCGGCCAGCAACCGGGCCAGCGCTTCGTCCAGCGGGATCAGTGACGACTTCTTGGGGGCTTCAGACATGGGCGTGAATGTAGGCCTTCACCTGGCCCACATCGGCCGGCATGACCTTCACGCGTTTGGGGAGTTGCTCGATGCCTTCGAGGTTGGCGGGCCGCGGCGGCTCGGTGCCCAGGGCTTCGACGATGGTGGCCGCGAACTTGGCCGGCAGCGCCGTCTCCAGCACCAGCATGGTCACGGCGGGGTCGCGCTTTTCCAGCGCCACCTTGAGGCCATCGGCCGTGTGCGGATCGATGATGACGCCATGCTCGGCATGGCAGCGGCGGATGGTGGCGACGCGGTCGGCGTGCGTGCTGCGGCCGGAGATGAAGCCGAAGCCGGCGATGTCGGCATGCTCGCCGCCGCCCAGCTCGAACTGCGTGGCGCCGAAGTGCGCTTTGACGCGTGCGCCGTCGCGGCCCAGCAGGTCGAAGACGAAGCGCTCGAAGTTGCTGGCCTTGGAGATGTCCATCGAAGGGCTGGACGTCTCGTGCGTGTCGGCCGTGCCGCGCGGGCGGTAGGCGCCGGTGCGGAAGAACTCGTCCAGCACGTCGTTCTCGTTGGTCGCGACCACCAGCTTGGCGATGGGCAGACCCATCATGCGCGCGACGTGGCCGGCGCAGACATTGCCGAAGTTGCCCGACGGCACCGTGAAGCTGACCTTCTCCGTGTTGCTC
>OUME01000023.1_pt1 | contig 65290 bp, 48 predicted proteins | sample 1690961 | NCBI WGS metagenome assembly OUME01 (sample SAMEA3914864, study PRJEB12502) | metagenome | biome: forest; material: soil | place: USA | collected 2012-03-12 | depth 0.3 m | reverse complement strand
GTTGATGAGAAACCGTACTTCCCATCGTGGCACTTGGTTGCCGTTTGCCGCAACGCGGCTAGTTCGGGACGGGGAAGTCCCTTTCATTCGTTAGGCGTCGTACAGGAGACGGTGGTGTCCGGTCAAACAAGCTTTGAATCAGCGTTTTCGGCTCACCGATTGCGGGGTGATCCGCCGCCACACGATCTATCGTTGTTGCTGGAGCACCGGGACGAGTTGGCGAGGCGTACCGGCATCGTCCTCAACCCGTCAGCCAACTGGGCGCCATGGCTTGATACGAGCTATCTTCGGGAACGAGACTGGGCGAATCCAGACATACGCGCCAATGTCAGAGCAATCGCTGAGGTCTGCAAGTTCATCGACTTCATAGTCGAAGACGAAGATCGCAACTACTTGGGCTATTGGCGTGGCCCAGCGCAAGGTGCGCTCTCGCAAGCGCCTCTCGTCCGTCTCGACAACGAAGGGCAATTCGACTTCACTGGCACAACCAACATTGCCGGTGCAATTCTCACCAGCGTAGGTCCGTTTGAGGAACTTCGTTCCTGGCTCGTGAACATCGGGGTCTCGTCACTTCCTTCGGGACCGTACGATCTTTTTGATCTCCAAGTTCATCCGTCACCGCGGCAACTTCACGCCGAGCTCTATGAAAGGTATGCCGCCGAAGAGCGCACCGCCTAACCCATCCGTCAAGTGGACGTCTTGCGCAAAGGCGCAAGCCGCCCCTTACGTCGAACGTTGAACCTCATGGCACGAGTTCAGATCACGGTCGTCGAGGATGTCTTCTCGATCAACGGCCGCGGCACGATTGCGGTCGGCGTCTGGCGCGACGAGGGCCAACGCCTTCATGTGGGCGGACGCGTTGAAGTGCGTCGTCCCGACGGTACGGCATTCCAGACATCGCTCACGGGTGTGGACCTGTTCACAAAGTGCTTTGGCGCGTCGCGCAATATTGGTCTTTTGCTAGGCGCCGTAGAGGCGCCTGAAGCGGTGCCGAAAGGGTCTGAGGTCTGGCTATTGGACGCAAGCCACCAAGGCAATGACGTGGAGGCGCCGCTGTGAGCGATCTAAGGTCCAACTTTCCGTTGGAGTGGACCGCCTTCGGCGTCCGCTCACTTTCACGTTGGGGCGCACTTGTGCAGTCGCTAGCCGTGTCGCTCTGCGGTTGCGTAACTCACGTGTGTTCTCCAGGGCGACTATTGGCGGCTGGCTTGCAAGCGGCCGATGAGAAGGATTTCAAGTCGGCTGCACATGCTTGCAAGAAGGGGTTGAGCAGCCTGGGAGACAGATATTTCGATTTGGCGGTACTCGACGACACCGACCTACTTTTGCTACACGCAGATTGGTCGTTCAAAGCAGGAAGAATGCAAAAAGCTAGCGCTGCTATTGCTCGATCCTGAATACGCGTTGGAATATTTATCTCGATCGTGTCGAGCGGAACGCTGGGAGCAATACGGTGCGCCCCAACCCGTCATTGCATCCGACCCGCGCCAACTGCGCAGGCTCGGTAGGCTGATGCCAACGTTGGGCGTCACATAAACAAATTCCCAGCACTCCATGAAAATCGCCCTGGCCGTCGCTCTCGGCGTCTTCTCCGCACATGTCATCGCGCAATCTGTACCGATGCCAGTCCTGCTTGCGGTGATAAAGCCAAAAGGTCCATCTAAGGTGACGTGCCTTGATGAGCCTTATCCACAGGCAGCCGCGCGTGCCGGAGTCTCTGGTACAACGATTTTGGCGTTCTCTCTTGACGCCGACGGATACCTTGAGGGCACGATGCTGATACAGAGTTCGGGCTCTTCACGAGAACACAAGCTGTTGGACGCAGCAGCAGTCCGGAAGCTCTGGTCGTGCACGTTCCCTCGGCCTGACGAACCAGGGGCCATAGTTCAGGCGACATATACGTGGCAGCCGTTGTCCGATCGTGGCCAGGTGGGTGACAGTAGGTGAAGTTCGAAAGGAAAAGCCAAGCTAGGCCACCGAGCGTTGCATCGGTGACGTCCAACCAGTCGCTCGAGTCGACTCGCGTCGGTAAGCCGCCGCCCGCGGCTCAGCTTCAACGTTGAACGTCGGCCTTGCCGCAGCTCACACCCCCTAGAGCTGCTTCCGCTTTGGGTCGGAAGCGATCGTCCAGTTGACTGCAGCGAAGGACAGCAACCCGCCTGAAGCAGACCTCGAGCCCGCTCAAAATCGGCTCGCCAGCTTGTAAATTCGCAGATATCTGCCGAGCCCGCACCGACCTCATGCCCAAGACTCCTCACAAACCTTTCGTCATCGGTGTCGCAGGCGGCAGCGGCAGCGGCAAATCGACGGTGACGCGTCAGGTGCTGGCCGCTATCGGATCGGACAAGGTGGCGGTTGTGATGCAGGATGACTACTACCGGGACCAGTCCCACATGCCGCCGGAGGACCGGCGCAAGCAGAACTACGACCATCCGGATGCCTTTGACTGGCCGCTGATGGCGCAGCACCTGACCGCGCTGCGCAAGGGTGAGGCCATCGAGATGCCGGTGTATGACTTCGCGGCCGACAACCGCTCCAGCGAAACCATCACCGTGAAGCCGGCGCCGGTGATCGTGGTCGAGGGCCTGTTCGCCCTGTACGACACCAAGCTGCGCAACATGATGTCGTTGAAGATCTATGTGGACACGGCCTCGGACGTGCGCTTCATCCGTCGGCTGCAGCGCGATATTTCGGAGCGTGGCCGCAGCACCGAGTCGGTGGTGAACCAGTACCTGGAAACGGTGCGCCCCATGCACAAGCAGTTCATCGAGCCGACCAAGCGCAATGCCGACGTGATCCTGCCACACGGTGCCAACGGTCCGGCGGTGGAACTCATCACCACCAAGGTGATGAGCTTGTTGCAGGATTACGAGCGCGGCTGAGCCGCTCAGTCCAGCACGACTTCCGTGCGGATCAGGCCGGCGCGCTCGGCGCTGGCCGACAGTGCGAGGCGCGTGCCCACCGGCGCACGCACCACCCATTCGGCCACGGCGCGGTCGCCGGTGGGCTGCTTGTTGAACAGGAAGGCGAGCTGGCTCTGCTTGGGCGCGTGGCCCTCGAGCTGTGGGCCCTCCATGCGTTCCTTGCCGTTGACCAGGCTGATGGCCGGATCGCCCACGGGCATGTGGATCTCGAACATGACGCCGCGCACCGTCTTGCGCTCTAGAGCCCGCTGGGTCACATAGGCCGGCAGATAGCCGGCATTGGCCACGGCCATGCGCACGCGCCACATGTCGGGGCCCAGGGCCCGCACCTCGGTGCGGATCAGCTCCAGCTTGGGCAGGCTCATCGCGATCTGCGTCATCCAGGCCGGGAAGCGGGCCGCCTCACGCTCGCGCAGGGCCGGCGGCGGGTTGCGCCAGTAGTTCATCTTGTCCCAGCCGCCAATCTCGACCGCGCCGAGCTGCGGGTGCTGGAAGGGCACCCAGTCGACATGGGCCTGGCCGCCGCACTTCTCGTCGCTCCACCTCAGCAGCTTGAGGTCGTCCTCGACCGGATGCTGGCGGTACCAGTCGATGAACTTCTCGACCTCCACGCCGGCCTCCTTGCTCGGCGACCACAGCTCCACAACCCAGAACAGCGCGCCCAGGTGCTCGTAGACCCAGTCCTGGGTGCCGGTGATGACGTCCTTGGGGTGGTAGCGGAAGTCCTCGTAGATGCTGACGGCCGGGTAGCCCGTGTGCTTCTCGCCCAGGGCCGAGAAGTTCTGGAACAGCCACAGATCCTCGGGCGTCATGTCCTTGTCGCTGCGCGTGCCGCAGGGGCGCAGGATGACGCCGCTGTGGGTGTGATAGCTGATGGCCGCGCCGATGTTGGGATGCTGGGTGATGAAGTCCACCATGGCCCGCACCTCGGGCTCGCTGGTGGGGTAGGGGCCGGCGCCCAGCTGCTGGAACTCCTGGCGCCATTCGCCAGGGAAGTTGCGGTTCAGGTCCAGCCCTTCGCGGTCTGAATTGACCTTCACGGTCAGGCCGTCATGGTTCTTGATGAAGCCTTCGGGGATGAGGCGGTAGTACTCGCCGCCCTGCTCGCCGGGTTCGCGCGCCACCATCAGGCGCGGATCGACGGGATGCTTCTTGTAGCCGCCATGCGGGTCGGGCACGCGCATGGTCAGGATGCGGCCGTCGCCGTCCACGTCCTCCATGGTCAGGCCGTCGACAGGCTCCTCGGTGTAGGGGTAGGGGCGGGTCGAGCTGCGGATGTGGCGGGGCCGGTCGGCCAGGGCCAGCTCGGCGCCGTCGGGGTTCAGGCGCGGCACGATGTAGAGGGTGCGCGAGTCCAGCAGGCGGTTGATCTGCTGGGCCTCGGCCGAGGTGCCGCCATGCTCCTTCAGCAGATGGTGCAGGTAGTAGAGGCAGGTGGTCGAGGCGGTCAGCTCGGCCGCATGGATGTTTCCGTCGATCCACATCGCCGGCTTGTCGATGTCCATGCCGCTGGCGAGATTGGTGACGACGACAACCCAGATGTCGCGGCCCTCGTAGCTCTTGCCGATGGAGCGCACCGACACCAGGTTGGGTCGGGCCTCGGCGAAGGCGAACAGCAGGGCCGTCAGCTCGTCGTAGCGATAGAAATGGTCGAAGCGTGGGTTGGGCAGGGCGGTGGGCATGGCGCGGCGTGTCTCTTTGTGCGGCCCCAAGAATTAGGGGCCTGTGGAGTGCCGCGGATTGTCTGAAGCCGGCCCGGGCGGGCGCCCAAGGGTTTGCCCTTCATTGACCTTTGAACAGGCCCTGGAATTGCCGCGACACCGGCAGTTTGTCGTCGCGCCCGCGCAGGGCCACGACCATGGTGCCCTCGTCGACGCGGATGGCCTTGGCGATGCAGCGGCTGTTGACGAGGACGGAGCGGTGGATCTGCCAGAACTGGTCGGGGTCGAGCTGGGTCAGCAGCTCGCGCAGCGGCGTGCGGATCAGCGCGTCGCCGCCCTGGTGGACGACGCGGGTGTAGCGCTGGTCGGCCTCGAAATAGACGACCTCGTCGGGCTGGATGAGCTGGACCTCGCGGCCGACGCTGGCCTGGATGGGGCGCATGGCGGGCCGGGCCTGGGGCAGGCTGGCGAGCAGGCGCTGCAGGGCCGTCGTGTCGGGCATGGGCTGGGTCAGGCGCGTCTTCAGCTGGGATTGCAGGCGGTCCAGCGTCTGGCCGAGGCGGGCGTCGTCGACGGGCTTGAGCACATAGTCGACCGCGCCGGCGTCGAAGGCCGCCAGGGCCTGGTCGTCGAAGGCGGTCACGAAGACGATCAGTGGCGGCGCGGCCAGGGCCGACAGGCGTCGCGCCACCTCCAGGCCGGTCAGGCCGGGCATGCGGATGTCCAGGAAGGCGATGGCCGGTTCATGCGCCAGGCAATCGTCCCAGGCGTCGGCGCCGTTGCTGCTGGCGGCGACGATGTCCAGCTCGGGCCAGAGGCGGGCCAGGGCGGCGCGCAATTGCTCGCGCGGGGCTTCCTCGTCGTCGGCGATCAGGGCGGTGATGGCATTCATACAGTCAGGGTGGCGATGCAGCCGGGTTGGGCGTCGGCCAGGGACAGGGTGGCGTGGGGGAAGGCGCTCAACAGGCGGCGCCGCGTGTTGGACAGTCCCACGCCTTCGGTCCAGCCGGGCGCGAGGCCGGGACCGTCGTCGCTGATGGCCAGCACGAGGCGGTCGTCCCGCTCACGGGCCACGATCTCGAGGTGACCGCCGCGCAGCTGGGGCTCGATGCCATGGGCGATGGCGTTTTCCACCAGGGTCAGCACGATGCCCGGAGGCAGCTCGATATCGAGGCTGCTCGGCACGTCGATGTTGAAGGCCAGGCGCGACCCGAGCCTGGCCTGCATGATGGCCAGGTAGCGCCTGACCATCTCGATCTCGTCGTCCAGCAGCTGCAGCTCGCGCTCGAACATCGGCAGTGTGGCGCGCAGATAGGCTGTGAAGTCGCGCAGCAGCGGCGCGGCGCGGGCATCGCCCGTGTCCACCCAATGTTGCAGCGAGGCGAGGGTGTTGAACAGGAAATGGGGTTGGATCTGGGCCGCAGCCAGGCGCGTCTGCAGGCGCAGCGCGGCCTCCTGGTCGGCCAACTCCCGCAGCCGCGCCTCGATCTGATGCACGCGGTACACCGTCAGCATCCACCAGGCACTCAGCACGCCGGTCATCGCGGCGATGGCGGTGACGTTTTCGCGCAGCACGCGGTCCTGGTAGCCGTTCTTGATCAGCACCACGCCGACCGCCATGACGCAGCTGGCCATGCCGTAGCAATACAGGTTCAGCCTTTTGCGGGTGGGGTGGCGCCACAGCGAGCGGGCGACGGCCAGCGTGGCGGCTGCCAGGGCGCACCACAGCGCCCACCACTGGACCTGGGTGAGCCAGCCCGTGCCGTTGCGGGTCCACACCATGGCCGGCAGCAGCACCAGCACGTTGATGGCCACATAGCTGTCCACGGCCACCGGCCAGGGCTGCATGCCGGCCTTGGCCATCTCCTCGGGCGTGAAGACGCGCAAGGGGCCAGGGTAGAACCACTGGCGGACGTGCTGGGCGTTGAGCAGGGAGGACATGGCGGGCGAGTCTAGGCGGGCGCTTCCCGGCCGGCGCCCGGCCGGCGGCGAATGGCGGGCTGAGCCGCTTGAACTGCAGAGTCGACCGATCGGTCGGGAAAAGAGCAGAATGCCGCCCATGCCTTCCTGGACCTCCCTCGACCTGCAGCGCCGCGACGACGGCGTGGCCGTGCTGACCATGAACCGGCCGGCCGTCTTCAATGCCTTCGACGAGATGCTGATCGCCGAGCTGGACGCGGCCTTTGCCGAACTCGGCGGCGATGCGTCGGTGCGCGCCATCGTGCTGGCCGGCGCCGGCAAGCATTTCAGCGCCGGTGCCGACCTGCAGTGGATGCAGCGCGCCGCCGCCGCGTCCCAGGAAGACAACCTCGCCGACGCGCGCCGCTTCTCGGCCATGCTGGCGCGCATTGCCGACGTACCGAAGCCCACGATCGCTCGCGTGCAGGGTGCGGCCCTGGGCGGCGGCGTCGGCCTGGTGGCCGCCTGCGACATGGCTGTGGCTTCAGAGGCGGCCAGCTTCTCGGTCAGCGAGGCCCGGATGGGCATCCTGCCCGCCGTCATCGGCCCACATCTCGTCAATGCCGTGGGCCTGCGTGAGGCGCGCCGCCTGGCGCTGACGGCCAGCCGCATCGACGCCGCCGAGGCGATGCGCGTCGGCCTGGTGCAGCGCGTCGTACCCGCTTCAGCGCTGGATGCTGCCGCCGACGCCTTCATCACCGACCTGCTGGCCTGCGGCCCCGCGGCCCAGGCCGAAATCAAGCAGCTCTATGCGCGGCTGGCGCCCGGCCCGGTCACGAGCGAGGTGCGTGAGCTGACCGCCGGAGCAATAGCCCGTGTGCGCAAGACGCCCGAGGCCCGCGAAGGTTTCGATGCTTTCCTCGGCAAGCGCAAGCCCAACTGGACTTCCAACGCATGAACCTGAACAACTCCCGCATCCTCGTCGTCGGCGCCGGCCTGATGGGCGCCGGCATCGCCCAGGTCGCCGCCCAGGCCGGCCATCAGGTGGCCCTCTTCGACGCCCGCATCGGCGCTGCCGAGGCGGCCAAAGCCAAGCTCGCGCAGACGCTGGACGGCCTGGCCGCCAAGGGCAAGCTGACGGCCGAGGCCGCCCGGGCGACGCTGGCGCGCATCGCGCCGGTGGAAGCCCTGGCCAGCGCCGACCTCGTCATCGAGGCCATCGTCGAGAACCTGGACATCAAGCGCGCGTTGTTCGCCGAGCTGGAGGCCCTGCTGCCCGCCGAGGCCGTCATCGCCACCAACACCTCTTCCATCTCGGTGACGGCGCTGGCGCGCGGCATGAAGCATCCCGAGCGCCTGGTGGGCATGCATTTCTTCAACCCCGTGCCGCTGATGAAGCTGGTGGAGGTCGTCTCCGGCCTGGGCACCTCGCCCGAGGTGGCGCAGGCCATCCACGAGCTGTCCGCGCGCTGGGGCAAGACGCCGGTGCTCACACGCTCGACGCCCGGCTTCATCGTCAACCGCATTGCCCGGCCCTATTACGCCGAGACGCTGATGCTGCTGCAGGACCGCGCCGCGGCGCCCGAGCTCATCGACGCCTGTCTGCGCGCTGCGGGCTTTCGCATGGGGCCGTGCGAGCTGATGGACCTGATCGGCCATGACACCAATTTCGCGGTGACCAACTCGGTGTTCGCGGCGAATTTCTTCGACCGCCGCTTCACGCCGTCGCTGGTGCAGCAGGAACTGGTGGATGCCGGCTACCTGGGCCGCAAGAGCGGGCGCGGCTTCTACCGCTATCCGGAAGGCGCGCCAGCCCTGCTGCCCGGCATCAGCACATCGCCGCGTGCCGGCCGCCTGGTGGTGCACGGTCGCGGTGCTCTGGCCGAGCGCTTTGTCGCCAACCTGCCCGAGGCCGTGCGCGAGCTGGACAGCGATTGGGTCGGCCTGGCCGCCGACGGCCGCGAGCTGCGCCTGACCGATGGCCGGCGCGCCCGCGACTTCGGTCCCGGCACGGCCTTGTTCGACCTGCCGCTGGCGCCGAGCGGCGACATCGCCTTTGCCGGCGACGCCCAGACCGCCGAGTGGCTGACCCGGCTGGGCCTGGTGCCGCGCGCCGTGGCCGACATGCCGGGCCTGGTCGTCGCCCGCACCATCGCCATGCTGATCAACGAGGCCGCCGATGCGGTGGCCCAGGGCGTCTGCGACGAGGCCGGCGCCGATGCGGCCATGAAGCTGGGCGTCAACTATCCCGCCGGGCCTTTCGAATGGCTGGCCTTCTGGGGCGCCGCGCCCGTCGTCGCGCTGCTGGACCGACTCGATCAACACTACCGTGGCGAGCGTTATCGCGTGTCGCCTTACCTCAAATGAGCACCAACCAAGCCTTCATCTGCGACGCGATTCGCACGCCCTTCGGCCGCTACGGCGGCGCGCTGTCTTCCATCCGCACCGACGACCTCGGCGCCCTGCCCATCAAGGCGCTGATGGCGCGCAATGCCCATGTCGACTGGGCCCAGGTGGCCGACGTGCTCTACGGCTGCGCCAACCAGGCCGGCGAGGACAACCGCAATGTGGCCCGCATGGCCGCGCTGCTGGCCGGCCTGCCGGTGGATGTGCCGGGCAGCACGATCAATCGACTCTGCGGTTCGGGCCTGGATGCCATCGGCACGGCGGCCCGCGCCATTCGCGCCGGCGAGGCCGGGCTGATGATTGCCGGCGGCGTCGAGAGCATGAGCCGCGCGCCCTTCGTCATGCCCAAGGCCGAATCGGCCTTCAGCCGCACCAATGCGGTCTATGACACCACCATCGGCTGGCGCTTCGTCAACAAGCTGATGAAGGCCCAGTACGGCGTGGACTCCATGCCGGAGACGGCCGAGAACGTCGCGGGCGATTTCGGCATTGAGCGTGAGGCCCAGGACCGCATGGCCCTGGCTTCGCAGATGAAGGCCATCGCGGCCCAGAAGCGCGGCTTCTTCGAGCGCGAGATCGTGCCGGTCGACATTCCGCAGAAGAAGGGCGAGCCGCTGCGTGTGACGCTGGACGAGCATCCGCGCGAGACCAGCCTCGAAGCCCTGGCCAAGCTCAAGGGCGTCGTCAAGCCCGAAGGCAGCGTGACGGCCGGCAATGCCAGCGGCGTCAACGACGGCGCCTGCGCCCTGCTGCTGGCCAGCGAGGCCGAGGCGGCCCGCCATGGCCTCAAGCCGCGCGCCCGTGTCGTCGGCATGGCCACGGCCGGGGTGGCGCCGCGCATCATGGGCATAGGCCCGGCACCGGCGACGCGCAAGGTGATGGCGCTGACGGGCCTGATGCTGGCCCAGATGGACGTCATCGAACTGAACGAGGCGTTTGCCGCCCAGGGACTGGCCGTGCTGCGCGACCTGGGCCTGGCCGACGACGATGCCCGCGTGAATCCCAACGGCGGCGCCATCGCCCTGGGCCATCCGCTGGGTGCCAGCGGTGCCCGCCTGGTGACCACGGCGATCAACCAGCTCGAAGTGACGGGTGGCCGTTATGCGCTGTGCACGATGTGCATTGGCGTCGGTCAGGGTATCGCGCTCGTGATCGAACGCGTTTGAGTTTGCGGGCCGAGCGCCGGGCCGCTCGCTAGCCGGCCCGCGTTGGGCGATGTGCGTGCGGCTTGATGCCGCATGCATCGCCGTCCCCTCGGGGGCTGAGGCCGGGCACATGACGCCCAGTGGGCGTCATGTGCCTGCCGAAGAGCTGCGGCGCTGCCGCAGCGCGGTCTGCAAGACCGGCCAGGCTAGCCTGCGTTCAGCCGGGCCAGACTGGACGAGGGGCGCCCGTTCATTCAAAGAACAGCCTGGAGATGCCCTTCAGGCTGACCAGATTGCCCGGATTGCTGGTCTCGTTGAGCACGCCGGCCATGCGGGTCAGCAGGCGCGGACTCTTCTTGGCGCGCCAGATCAGCAGGTCGGCCAGCCAGGGGTGGGCGTTGACGCGGTTGGCGCGTTCATAGAGATCGAACTTGGGCTTGAGAGCCGTCAGGCCGGCCTCGTAGGCCGCACGCGCCGCGGCGTCATCGTCACGGTGCTTGATGACGGCATCGGCCGCCAGCATGCCGGTCTCCATGGCCTTGCCTATGCCCTCGCCGGTGAAGGAATAGGTGCTGCCTGCAGCCTCGCCGGTGACGAGCAGGCCCGGACGGGTCCACTTGGCGCCGGTCAGCGTGCAGCGCAGCGGCGCGCCCTTCAGCTCGCCGACCAGTTCGCCGACGCGCATCAGCTCGGCCGCCGGTGCGTACTTGGAGACGAAGGCATCGAAGATGGCGCGCAGGTTGACGTCCTTCTTCTGGCCCTTGCCGCCCAGGTCCTTGTGCGAGTCCGTCACGCCGACACCGATGTTGAAATGACCATCCGGCGCCGGAAAGATCCAGCCATAGCCAGGCTGAACCGATTTGTCCCAGACCACTTCCAGCGCCTGGATGCGGCCCACCATCTGCGGCGCCTTTACATAACCCCGCAAGGCCACGCCACTGGGCGTGTGGCGCTCGCACATGCCGGCGGCCGTCAAGGCCTTGGGCACGGCGCCGGTGGCGAGCACGACCCAGCGGGCGCTGACCTCGACCATCTGGTCGCCGCGCTTCAGCCGCGCGCCGACGACGCGGCCGTCCCGCTCCAGCGGCGCCTCGAAACGTGCCTGCAGGAAGCGGGCACCCGCGTCCTGCGCGGCCTGCAGCAGCAGCGCGTCGAGTTCCTTGCGCGGCAGCACCGCCAGCGCGCCGGGCACGTCGATGCGCCCGCCACGCGGGCCGATGCAGCCGACATGGGCCACGGCCTGGGCGCGGCCCATGACCGCGTCCAGCAGTCCCAGGCGTGCCAGGGCCTTGTGGGCGTCCGGGATCAGACCGTCACCGCAGGTCTTGTCGCGGCCGGGCGGGTGCTGGTCGACCAGCAGCACGGGGATGCCGGCGCGGGCCAGCGTGCGTGCACAGGCGCTGCCGGCAGGGCCGGCTCCGATGATCAGGACTTCGCAGTCCGGCACGGCGGCGGGGCCGGCGCCTTGGGTAACAGCAGTCAATTCGTTCGGCAATTTGCTGGGGTCGGCGATTCTAGAAGTCGGCGTTGAGGCCCTTACCACCTCGTCCCTCGGCCTGACCGTGGTCAGAGCAGGGAATTTGTGTGGTCATGTGACAACGCCCGTGCTGGTCGTCACCCTTGTTGGGGGCAGTGAAACCCCTAGGTTTCTGTTGTGTAAAGCACAACGGACGCGGGCTTGCAGAGTCTATTGGGGCCTACCCGGATCGGCCCGGCTGTCCGCAATCGCCAGACTCGCGCCGCGAAAAGGCGTTTCTCCGCGAGGGATTCGCGTTTCCATTTCACCTTCAACACACGCGTTGAGAACGTCCTCACGAAGGAGTAGTCATGTTTAAACGAAACGCCCGAAGCGCCGCAGCGCTGGCGATGATCGGCACGCTGAGCGCCGTCTCGGCAATGGCCCAAGAAGCCACGGCCGAAAAGCTCGAGCGCATCGAGATCACGGGTTCGCGCATCAAGTCCGTCGGCGCCGAGTCCAGCAGCCCGATCACTTCGGTTGGCAAGGAAGACATCAGCATCAAGCAGCCGGTTGCGGTTGAAGAGCTGGTGCGCGGCCTGCCCGCTGCCTACCCCGCCATCGGTCCGAACGTGAACAACGGTTCCAACGGCACGGCCTCGATCGACCTGCGCGGCATGGGCTCCAACCGCACGCTGGTCCTGATCAACAGCAAGCGCATCGTCCCCGCGACGCTGGGCGGCGTGGTCGACACCAACACCATCCCGGTCTCGCTGCTTGAGCGCGTCGACCTGGTGACCGGTGGCGCGTCCGCCGTGTACGGTGCTGACGCCGTGGCCGGCGTGGTGAACTTCATCACCAAGCGCAATTTCTCGGGCGTCGAAGCGACGGCTTTGTACAGCGCGTCCGAAAAGGGCGACGCCCAGCGCTACAAGAACGACCTGACCGTCGGTGCCAACCTGGCCGACGGCAAGGGCAACGTCGTGGTCCACATCGGCACCACCCGCACCAGCCCGCTGACCCTGGCCGATCGCGAATACTCGCCGGTGGTCATTTCGTCGTCCACCGGCAACCCCGGCGGCTACTCGGGTACCGCCGTGCCGGCGGTCTGGGGCGGCATGCCCGCGCCCATCAACGGTTCGCGCGTCATCGACTCGGGCTCTGGCCTGCTGCGCGCCGCTTCCACGGGTGGCCCGCCGGACGGCTACAACACCAACCCGCCGAACTACTTCGAGACCCCGCTGACCCGCACCCAGATCACTGCTCTGGGCCGCTACCAGGTCAATGAGAACGCCGAGTTCTATTCGGAAGTCTTCCACACCAAGTCCAACGTGACGCTGAACCTGGCGCCGTCGGGCACCTTCGGCGTGGCCCTGGACATTCCCATCGGCAACCCCTACATCACGCCGGCCGTTCGCGCCCAGCTGTGCGCCGCCTACAACATCGCGGCCGCCAACTGCGTGGCTGGCAATGCGACGACCTTCCGCGCCACGATCGCCCGCCGCTTCGTCGAAGCCGGCCCGCGTATCTACAGCTACGACAACACGACGACCCAGTACACCGCGGGCCTGCGTGGCGACATCCCGATGTTCGACGGCTGGAGCTACGACGCCTACTACCAGTCGGGTCGCTCTGACCAGATCCAGCGCACCGGCAACGGCTTCTCGTTCAGCAAGCTGCAGCAGGCCGTGAAGGCCACCAGCACGACGGCCTGCACGGTCACGACCGGTGGCTGCGTGCCGATCAACCTGTTCGGCGCCGCAGGCACCATCACCCCGGAAATGCTGGCGTTCATCTCGACGCCGACCTTCCAGACCACCCGCGTCGACCAGACCGTCATCGCCGGTTCGGCCAGCGGTGAAGTCGCCTTCGCCAAGAGCCCCTGGGCCAAGAACCCGCTGGGTATGGCCGTCGGTTACGAAGACCGCAAGGTCTTCGGCGGCAACGCCTCCGACGCCGTCGTGCAGACGCAGGGCGAACTGCTGGGCTCCGGCGCTCCGACGCCTGACCGCAGCGGTACGCTGAAGTTCCGCGAGCTGTATGGCGAAGCCACGATGCCCATCGTGCAGAACAAGCCCGGCATCCATTCCATCAACCTGGGCTATGGCTATCGCAACACCGAGTTCGACTCCATCGGTGGCGTGAAGAGCTACGGCAGCTGGAAGAAGTCGATGGACTACTCGCCGATGAAGGGCCTGCGTTTCCGCGGCGAAAGCCAGCGCGCGACCCGCGCCCCGAACGTGAACGAGCTCTACGCTCCGGTCACCACGGGCCTGTCGACGCTGTCGGTCGACCCCTGCCAGGGCGCCCGCATCTCCGGTGCCGATGCTGGCAAGGCCGGCACGCTGACCAACCTCTGCCAGTTGACCGGCGTGCCGGCCTCGCAGATCGGTGTTGTGGCCGCTCCGTCGTCCAACCAGATCAACAACACCGGCGGCGGCAATCCCAACCTCGGCCCTGAAAAGGCCAACACGACCACCCTGGGTATCGTGTGGGAGCCGGAGTTCGTCGAGAGCCTGTCGATGACGGTCGACTTCTGGAAGATCAAGATCAACGGCGCCGTGTCCAACCCGACGTCCGCTCAGGTCATGAGCGGCTGCTATGACGCCGCCCAGAACCCCGGTCTGACCTACAACTCGTTCTGCCAGCTGATCCAGCGTGACGCTGTGAACGGCGGCCTGAACGGCACGGGCAGCAAGGGCGTCAGCACCCAGTCGTCCAACCTCGGCTACTACGACTTCTCCGGTATCGATGTGGGCGCAAGCTATCGCCTGCCCATGGCCAAGATCGGCATGCCCAATGCCGGCCGTCTGGACCTGAGCTTCCAGATGAGCTACATCAAGAAGGCCGACATCAAGACGCTGCCGAACGTCGCCACCATCGAGCAGGCCGGCCACTACGGCATCGACGTGGGCACGCCCTACTCCAAGGTGCGCTTCAACTCGCGCGCTTCCTGGACGATGGGTGACTACGCTCTGGGCCTGAGCTGGCGTCATATCGGCGGCGCTTCGGTGCAGCAGGACCTGGCCGGCAGCTACGTCGCAGCCTACGAGAAGATCAAGGCTTTCGACTACTTCGATCTGAACGGCTCCTGGCAGCTGACCAAGAACGTGAAGCTGTCGATGACGGTCAACAACCTGTTCGACAAGCAGCCCCCGTTCATCGGTACCGGCATCGGCCCCGGCGCGTCCAACTTCGGCAACACCTTCCCGGGTGTCTACGACATCATTGGCCGCCGCTACACCGCTACCGTCCAAGCCAACTTCTAAAAAAGCCTTCGGGCTCGGCCACTCTTCGAGGTGGCCGCATCGAACGGGTCCTTCGGGGCCCGTTTTTTTATGGCCGCCGACAATGCGGCCTCAACTTTCAACGATCCATGGCATCCATCCATCCGGCTTCTGCGCTGGGCCAGGGCCTGCGCGCACTGGCGACGGGCCAGACCGCCGCCGCTCAGGCCTTCCTCGAACGCGCGCTGCGCGAGACACCGGGCGCCCCCGAGACGCCGGCCGCCCTGGGCCAGATCGCCGCCCAGCGCCGGCAATGGGCAGAGGCCGAGGCCTGGTTCCTGCGTTCGCTGCAATTGCACGCCGTCCAGCCGCGCGTGTGGCTGGCACGGGGCCAGATGCTGGAGATGCTGCAGCGCCCCGCCGCCGCCGCCGAGGCCTACGCCCAGGCGCTCGCCCACCAGCCCGACCTGGCCGATGCTCACTACCAGCATGCGCGCCTGCGGCGTGATCTTGGCGAACGCGAGCGCGCGCTGCAGTCCGCGCAACGGGCCGTCGAACTGACGCCGCAGGACGCCAATGCGCTGCAGCTGCTGGCCATGCTGCAGGAGGAAAGCGGCCTGCTGGCCGCCGCGCTGCCGACGCTGGACGCCGCCCTGCAACTCGCCCCCGACCGCGCCGCCCTGCACCACAACCGTGGCGTCGTGCTGCACCGTCTGGGCCGCCACGCCGCAGCCCTGGCCGCGCATGAAAGCGCCCTGGGCCTGGGCCTGGACGTGGCCGAGGCGCACTACAACCACGGCAACACGCTGCAGGCCGTGGGCCGCGCTGACGATGCCCTGGCGGCCTACCGACGGGCGCTCGTGTTGGCGCCCTTGCACAGCCTGAGCCTCTATGACCTGGCGAAGCTGCGCTGGGTCCTCGGGCATGCCGACTTCACCGCCGAGCTCGATGCCGCCGAACGTGCCGCACCCGCGTCCGCCGTGCCGCCCAGCCTGCTGGGGCTGCTGCTGCTGCGCGCCGAGCGGGGCGAAGCCGCCGTGGCCGCATTCCGCCGCGCTGCAGCGCTGGAACCCGGCAACGGCGCCTTTGCGGACGGGCAGGGCCAGGCGCTGTGCCTGCTCGGCCGGCATGACGAATCCTGCGTGGCGCACCGGCTGGCCGTGTCGCTGGCGCCCGAGGACGTGAACGTGCTGGGCAATGCCGCACGCAGCCTCTACGCAGCCGGCCACGCCGCCGAAGGCCTGGCACTGGCCGAACGCGCGTTGGCGCTGGCGCCCCTGCACCAGCACGCCCTGGCCCTGGTCGGCCTGGGGTGGCGGCTGACCGGCGATGCGCGCACCGACTGGCTGGACGACCTGGAACGCTGCGTCGCCGTCATCGACGTCGAACCGCCGTCCGGCTGGGCCGACATGGCCAGCTTCAATGCGGCCCTGGCCGAGGAGCTGACGCGGCTGCACACCGATGCCGAAGCGCCCATCGACCAGACCCTGCGCCATGGCACGCAGACGCGCGGCAATCTCTTCGACCTCGACCTGCCGCTGGTGCAGGCGCTCAAGGGCCAGATCGGCCAGGCCATCACGGCCTGGCTGGCGACGCGGCCGGTCGAGGCTGGCCACCCCTTCCTCGGCCGCCGCAGCGGTGGCTGGCATTTCACCGACAGCTGGAGTTCGCGGCTGCGCAGCAGCGGCTTCCACACCAACCATGTGCATGGCCACGGTTGGTTGAGCAGTTGCTATTACGTCGCCACGCCGCCCAGCGCGCTGCGCGAGGGCAGCCGTGACGGCTGGATCAAGTTCGGCGAGCCCGACCTGCCCGAGGCGGTGCGCTCAAGCCTGCCGCCACGCCGCATGGAGGCGCCGCAGCCCGGCCGCCTGGTGCTGTTCCCGTCCTATCTCTGGCATGGCACGACGCCCTTCCAGGATGAGGCCTACCGCTTGACGGTGGCCTTCGACGTCTTGCCGGATTGATGAGCCCCTCGCCCAGTCTTGCAGCGCTGAACGCACGCAAGCCCATCGCCATGTGAGCCGGCTCGGTGAACTGGAGTCGGACACAAGCAGTCCCTGCGGACTGCTTGTGCCTACGGAAGGCCATGAGCCTCTGGCTCATGGCAGGCCCAGCGCTCGGCCCGAATACGACTCAATCGACCCGACGAACGCGCGGCGAGGTGTTGAGGCCTTCGATGTCGAGGTAGTAGGAGCCCAGCATGCCGCGCTTGACGCTGACCTTGCGGGCCTTGGGCGGCAGCGCGACGGAGGTGCCATCGACGACCAGCCAGGTCTGGCCGTTGTCCAGCTTGATGCGCGAGTTGGGGCCCCAGCCGGCGAAGCTGGGGCTGAGCATGCTTTCCACGGACTGCACCGCATCCGGGCGCTTGGACTCGGGGAGGCCGAAAGCCGCTTCGCCCTTGGGGGCCGCGGCCACGACCGGTGTGGCCGCCGCGGCCGCAGTCGCCACGGGCTGGGCGGGGCGGGCCACGGCAGCTGCCGGGACGGGAGGCACCGGCCGTGTCGGCGGCACCTTGAGGGCCGCGTCGGCCAAGGCGTCATAGCAGGCCAGGCGCGCGCCGCTATCAGCCATGGCGCGGCAGCGCTGCAGGCCGTCCTGGGCCAGTGCCGGCAGGGCGGCGATGTAGAGGGCGATCAGGGTGAAGGTACGCATGAGCCAAGCCTAGCAGTTGCAGGCTCGGCTCAGGAACGGGCAAAGCCCTGGCGCTCAGTGCGCCTGCTTCACCTTCAGGCGCCAGGCATGCAGCAGCGGCTCGGTGTAGCCGCTGGGCTGGGCCTCGCCCTTGAAGACCAGATCGAGCGCCGCCTGCATGGCCGCGCCGTTGGGGTTGGCGGCCAGGGGCTGGTAGGCCGCATCGCCGGCGTTCTGGCCGTCGACGACCGCGGCCATGCGGGCGAAGGTCTCGCGCACCTGCTCGGCCGTCACCACGCCATGGCGCAGCCAGTTGGCGATGTGCTGGCTGGAGATGCGCAGCGTGGCGCGGTCTTCCATCAGGCCGACGCCGTTGATGTCGGGCACCTTGGAGCAACCCACGCCCTGGTCGATCCAGCGCACCACATAGCCGAGGATGCCCTGCACGTTGTTGTCCAGCTCCTGCTGGCGCTGCTCGGGCGTCCAGTCGGCCTTGGGGGCGACGGGGACGGTCAGCAGCGCGTTCAGGATGCTCTCGCGCTCGGCGGCGAGGTCGACCTTCTCCAGCTCCTGCTGCACGGCCGCCACGCTGACCTGGTGGTAGTGCAGGGCATGCAGGGTCGCGGCGGTCGGCGACGGCACCCAGGCCGTGTTCGCACCGGCCTTGGGATGGCCGATCTTCTGCTCCAGCATGGCGGCCATCAGGTCGGGCATGGCCCACATGCCCTTGCCGATCTGGGCGCGGCCGCGCAGGCCGCAGGCCAGGCCCGTCAGCACATTGCTGCGCTCGTAAGCCTGGATCCAGCTCGAGGTCTTCATGTCGCCCTTGCGCAGCATGGGGCCGGCGCGCATGGCCGTGTGCATCTCGTCGCCCGTGCGGTCCAGGAAGCCGGTGTTGATGAAGGCGACGCGGCTGGCCGCTGCGGCGATGCAGGCCTTCAGGTTGACCGAGGTGCGGCGCTCCTCGTCCATGATGCCCAGCTTGACGGTGCTGTCCGGCAGGCCGAGCAGCTGCTCGACGCGGGTGAAGAGCTCGGCGGCGAAGGCCACTTCGGCCGGGCCGTGCATCTTGGGCTTGACGATGTAGACCGAGCCCGTGCGGCTGTTGCCGCGGCGCTTGAGGTCGTGCATCGCGATCGTTGTCGTGACGACGGCGTCCATGATGCCCTCGGGGATCTCGCTGCCGTCGTCCAGCAGCATGGCCGGGTTGGTCATCAGGTGGCCGACATTGCGCACGAACATCAGCGAGCGGCCATGCAGGGTCAGCGTGCCGCCGCCGGGGGCGGTGTAGACGCGGTCGGCGTTCAGGCGGCGTGTGAAGCTCTTGCCGCCCTTGGCGACTTCCTCGGTCAGCGTGCCCAGCTGGATGCCCAGCCAGTTGCGGTAGGCCAGCAGCTTGTCCTCGGCGTCGACGGCCGCGACCGAGTCTTCCAGGTCGAGGATGGTTGACAGGGCCGACTCCAGCACCACGTCGGCCACACCGGCCGCATCGCTCTTGCCGATGTCCGTCGTGCGGTCGATGCGGATGTCCAGGTGCAGGCCATGGTGGACCAGCAGCACGCCGCTCGGCGCGGCGGCATCGCCCTGGTAGCCGGCAAAGGCGGCCGGGTTCTGCAGGCCGGTCTTGGCGCCGGAAGCGAGCACGACGACGAGCTGGCCGTTCTCGACGCGGTAGCCGGTGGCCTGGGCATGGGTGCCGGTGGCTAGCGGGGCGGCCTGGTCCAGCACCTGGCGGGCGAAGGCGATGACTTTGGCGCCGCGCACGGGGTTGTAGCCGCCGTCCCGGGTGGCGCCGTCGGCTTCCGAGATGGCGTCGGTGCCGTACAGCGCGTCGTACAGCGAGCCCCAGCGCGCGTTGGCGGCGTTCAGCGCATAGCGGGCGTTCAGGATGGGCACGACGAGCTGCGGGCCGGCCTGCAGGGCCAGTTCGGCGTCGACGTTGGCCGTGGTGGCCTGCACCTGGGCGGGCGGCTGGACGAGGTAGCCGATGCGTTCCAGGTGGGCGCGGTAGGCCGGCATGTCGGCGATGGGGCCGGGGTGGGCCTCGTGCCAGGCGTCCAGCTCGGACTGCAGGCGGTCGCGCTCGGCCAGCAGGGCGCGGTTCATGGGGGCCAGTTCATGGGCCAGCTTGCTGAAGCCGGCCCAGAAGGCGTCGGCGGCGATGCCGGTGCCGGGCAGCACTTCGGTGTCGATGAAGCGGGCCAGGTCGGCATCGACCTGAAGGCGGTGAAGGGTGGTGCGGGGCATGGCGAACAACTCCTGCAAGAGGCAACAACGAATGCTCGCAATCTAGCTGCGTCGCGTATCGCGATTCGCTGCAGGCCACACCATTCATCTGTGACAAAAACGCAAAGATCTTTCGTGAAACCGCTGTCTTTGCGTTGTCGTGTCAGCACAATCGGGGCATGGACAAGCTCAAGCAGATCGAGTCCTTCGTCCTCGTCGCTGCCAAGGGCAGCCTGACCGCGGCGGCCCAGGCCGAGGGTGTGGCGCCTGCCGTCATGGGCCGCCGGCTGGACGCGCTGGAGGCTCGCCTGGGCGTCAAGCTGATGTTGCGCACCACGCGGCGGCTGACGCTGACGCCGGAGGGCCAGGCCTTCCTGGAGGACTGCCAGCGCCTCGTCGCCTCGCTGGCCGACGCCGAGGCCGCCGTCAGCGCCGGCGGCCTGAAGGCCACCGGCCATCTGCGCGTGACGGCGCCCGCCGGCTTTGGCCGCCGCCACGTCGCGCCGCTGGTGCCCAGCTTCCTGGCCGAGCATGCCGACCTGAGCCTGTCGCTGAACCTGAGTGACCGCGTCGTCGACATCGTCCATGAGGGCTTCGACTGCGCGGTGCGCGTGGGCGATCTGCCCGACTCCAGCCTGGTCAGCACGCGACTGGCCGACAACCGGCGCCAATGTGTCGCGGCGCCCGGCTATCTGAAGCGCGCGGGCACGCCCAGGCATCCCGACGAACTCGGCCGCCATGCCTGCCTGACGCTGAGCTCCGAGGCCAGCCAGGTGCGCGGCTGGGCCTTCCAGATCGACGGGGCTGTCCAGCATCTGCGGCCTGAAACCCGAGTCCAGGGCCGCCTGGACTGCAGCGACGGCCAGGTGTTGCACGACTGGTGCGTGGCCGGACTGGGCATCGCCTGGCGCAGCACCTGGGATGTCGAGGCCGACCTCGCGGCCGGGCGGCTGGTCAGCGTGCTGGACGCCTTCGCGGCGCCGCCCAACGGCATCTATGCGGTCTTCCCGCAGTCACGCCATCTGCCACTGCGCACACGGCTGTGGGTGGAGCATCTGCGCGCCCACTACGGCCGCGCAGACTACTGGCGTTCTTGAATTTGCGGGCCGAGCGCCGGGCCGCTCCCAAGCCGGCCCGCGTTGGGCGATGTGCTTGCCGGTCGATCCGGCAAGCATCGCCGTCCCTCGGGGGCTGAGGCCGGACACATGACGCCCGATGGGCGTCATGTGCCTGCCGAAGAGCTGCGGCGCTGCCGCAGCGCGGTCTGCAAGACCGACCAGGCTCGCCCGCGTTCAGCAGGGCCAGACTGGGCGAGGGGCTTCAATCGCCGAGCTGCACCTTGGCCCGCTTGCCCGCCCACGCATCGAACTTGGCCGCATAGGCCTCTTCGATGCGGTTGCGCTTGACCTTGAAGGTGGGCGTGATGAAGCCGTTGTCGACCGTCCACGGCGTCTTGATCAGCACCAGGGTGTCGAGCTGCTCGTGCGGGTCCAGGCGGGCGTTGACGTCGTCCAGGTGCTTGCTCAGCTCGGCCATCAGCGCGGCCTTGTCGGCCTCGCTGGTGGCGCGCTGGATGCCCTGGGGCGACAGCATGGCGATGCCCAGGGGCTGGCCCATGTTGGCGCCGGCCACGCAGCAGGCCTCGATGTTGGGGTTCATGCCCAGCTTGTCTTCGATGGGCGCGGGGGCGACGTACTTGCCCTTGCTGGTCTTGAACAGGTCCTTGACGCGACCGGTGATGCGCACGCAGCCGTCCTTGTCCTGGGTCACCTTGTCGCCGGTGTGCAGCCAGCCGTCGGCGGTCAGCGCGTCGGCGGTCAGGCCCGGCTCCTTGTAGTAGCCCAGCATCAGGGCCGGGCTGCGCATCTGCAACTCGCCATTGGCCGGGTCAATGCGGGTCTGCACGCCGGCATAGGCCGGGCCGACGGTGCCGCGCTGGTTCTTGCCCGGCAGGGTCATGTGCGACAGGGCCAGGTTCTCGGTCATGCCATAGCCCTCGTTGACGGGCAGGCCGAGGTTGGCGTACCACTCGAGCAGGGCGATGGGCATGGGCGCGGCGCCGCCGACGGCGATGCGGCATTGGTCCAGGCCCAGGGCCTTGAGCACCTTCTTGCGCACCAAGCCGCCGATGATGGGCAGGCGCAGCAGCTTGTTCATCTTCTGCGGCGGCATCTTGGCCTGCACGCCCTGCTGGAACTTGACCCACAGGCGCGGCACGCTGAAGAAGATGGTCGGGCGCGCGCGCTGCAGGTCGGCCGTGAAAGTGTCCAGCGACTCGGCGAACCACAGCCGCATGCCGGTCTTCAGCCATCCATGCTCGACGAGGACGCGCTCGGCGACGTGGGCCAGCGGCAGATAGGACAGCATGCGGTCCTCGGCCGTCATCGGGAAGCGCGCCAGGCCCTCGGCCACGGCCCAGGCGAAGCCGCCGAAGTTGTGCATGACGCCCTTGGGGTTGCCGGTCGTGCCCGAGGTGTAGATCAGCGTGCAGAGCTCGTCGGCATTGCGCGTGACCTCGCCCTTCATCGGTTCGGTGCGGGCGCAGATGGCGTCCCAGCTTTCGTAGGTCTTCTTGGCGTCGTCGGGCGACAGCGCATAGCTGACACCGGGCAGGCTGGGCAGCACGCCGGGTTTCATGCCTTCCCAGCCGTCAAGCTTGCCGACGAAGATGAACTTCGCTTCGCTGTGGGTGAGGATCTGGGTGATGGTGTCGGCGGCCAGTGTCGGGTACAGCGGCACCGAGACATAGCCGGCCATCCAGATGGCGAGGTCGGTCATCAGCCACCAGGCGCAGTTCTTGGACAGCATCGCCACCTTGGCGTCGGCCGGCCAGCCCTCGGCCTGGCCCTTGGCCTTCAGGAAGGCCGCCATGCGGCGCACCTGGTCGCCCACCTGGGCCCAGGTGAAGTCTTTCACCTCGGGACCACCCATGGGCTGGGTCAAGGCGATCTTGCCTGCTGACGTGCGCTCCCAGTGGTACAGGCGTTGCAGGGCGAGCGTGTCGGCGGCGATGGTGGCCATGGGTGCGTCTCCTCGGACATTCTTTTTTCGGGAAGCGCAAAGTTAACCGCGTGTAAACGCCGGCCCACCCCGGGTAAACACCCTGCGGCGTGACGCCCTGCCCAGAGGGCCTAGACGCAAAGCTCTAGAAACGCCAGTCGCAATCGGCCGGCGCCGTGCCGGCCTCCAGCTTCGCCGCCACCTCGGTCAGCGGATGGGGCGTGGGCGTCAGCTCGGCGAGGTTGGGCGGTCGTGCGGCCTCGGCGCGCTTCAGCGCCTCCTGCCAGGGCTCGCCGGTGGCGCGCAGCGCGCAGGCCAGCTGCAGGCGGGCACTCCAGTCGGGCAGGCCTTGAGGCTCGGGCAGGCTGTCGAAATAGGCGACGCGGATGCGGGTCGCGGCCAGCCACGCCGCCGGGGTGCCGGCCAGCCGACCCTTGAAGAGATCGATGCGGCTGGCCAGGTTGCGCGAAGCGGCGAGCAGGGGACGCAGCGTGTTCAGGCGATGGTCGATGTCGCGCGCCAGGGCCTGGCCGGCCTCGCCGGCGCCCGGTGCAATGGCGATGTGGGCGAGGGTCATCAAGCCGTCGGCGCGGCGCACGTCGCCGATCAGCGGCGCCGCGTCCAGGGCCGTCAGCGCCTGGGCCGCCGCCTGCAGGGTCGCAGCGTCGGCGCGGCCGCTCGCCAGCACGCGGGCCTCCAGCAACTGGGTGCGGCGCAGCAGGCCGGTCACGGCGTCGTCGGCGGCGGCGGCCTCGGTCTCGGCCTGCGCCTTTTCCAGCTGGGCCAGAGCCGCGCCGAATTCGCCGAGCTGCTGCAGATAGACGGCCAGCAACTGGCGCATCAACGTGCTGGCATGGTTGCCGGGGCGGGCAATGGCGTCCCAGCGGCGGATCAGGTCATCGCTGTGGGCCGTGGCCTCGGCCGCACTCTCGCGCGCCAGCCGCCAGCGCACGAAGGACAGGTTGCGCTCCAGGATCAAGGCCGGGCGGAGGCGCTCGGCCTCCTTGGGGTTCCAGAATGGCCGTGCCGCCTCCAGCGAGCGCTCGGCCTCGCGCAGCCGACCCTCGTAGACGTAGAGCACGTTCTCGTAGGTCGCGAAACGCGCATGCTCGAAGGGGTCCTTGGCGTAGATGGCGTCGTTGGAGCGCCGGGCCTGGGCCAGCTCGCGCTCGGCGTCGACAAAGCGGCCGAGGCGGCCATAGGCGGCCAGCAGCTGCAGGCGCAGGCCGTGGGATTTCTCGCTCAACGGCCCGTAGCGGCTGTCCCAGCGCTGCAGCAGCGGCTCCAGCAGGTCGACCACGGGCTGGCCGCCGGCGACGGCCGTGTGGATGCCGGCCAGCGACACGGTGGCGTCCTCGGTGCGCGGGTCTTCGTCGCCGAAGGCCTGGCGGGCGTGGGCCAGACGCTGCTCGGCCAGCGGCGCGGCGACGTCGAAACGCTGCAGCGCGAAATAGGTCTTCACCAGCGTGTCGAAGATGCGGTCCTTGACCTCGGGCTGGTCGTTGAAGCGCGTCGCCAGCTCCTGGCGCTTGCGGTCCAGCAGCTCCACCACCGTGGGCTGGCGGCCGCCGTTCTGGTCGGGGCTGGCGGCGCCGAGCAGCTCGGCGAGATAACCCGTGACCTGCTCGGACTCGCGCGCCGCTGCCTGGGCTTCGCGGCGCTGCCAGAGGCTGACGGCCAGACCGGCGCTCAGGGCCGCGAACACCAGAGTGGTGCCGACGGCCAGCGCGGCGTTGCGGCGCAGCCAGAGCCAGACGCGATGCCGCCAGTCCTCGGCGCGCACGCTGACCGGTCGCTGGGACAGCCAGCGCTCCAGGTCGTCGATGAAGCTGCCGGCGCTGGCATAGCGCTCGGCCGGGTTTTTGCGCAGGGCCTTGGCGGCGATGGCCTCCAGGTCGCCGGCCGCCCGGTCGGCGTCGAGGGGGCGGCCGGGGCCAGCCTCGTCGACGGCGTCGCCGGCCGCACCGGTGGTGCGCGTGGCCCTTGTGGAGCGCGTGATGCGCTGGGCCTCGCTGTGCAACACCGCATGCTCCAGCGCCGTGCGCCCCAGGCCGCGCTTGCCGAAGGGCAGCTCGCCGCTGGCCAGCTCGTAGAGCATGACGCCCAGGGAGTAGATGTCGCTGGCCACGCCCACCGTCTCGCCGGTGATCTGCTCAGGCGCGGCATAGGCGGGCGTCAGGCGCCGGCCGGTGATCTGGGTCAGCTGGTGATCGGACTGGTGGCCGGAGTCGTCCAGCAGGCCGGCGATGCCGAAGTCCAGCAGCTTGGTGTTGCCCTGCTCGTCGACCATGACGTTGCCAGGCTTGAGGTCGCGGTGCAGGATGAGCTGGGCATGGGCGTGCTCGACCGCGCGCGCCACTTCGAGCAGCAGCTTGACGCGGGCCGTGAGGCCGAGGTCGTGGGCGCGCACATGCTCGGACAGCGTCTGGCCCGGCACGTACTCCAACACCAGGTAGGCGCGGCCGTCCTGCTCGCCGGCGTCCAGCATGCGGGCGATGCCGGGGTGGGTCAGGCGGCCGAGAAGGGCGCGCTCGCGGGCGAAGCGGGCGGCCAGGCCGGGGCTGGCGCGGTCGCCGCGCAGCAGCTTGATGGCGGCCTCGCCCTGGTAGAGGCCGTCGGCCCGCTCGGCGCGCCAGACCTGGCCCATGCCGCCCTCGCCCAGGGGTTCCGCCAGGCACCAGGAGCCCAGGCGGTCGCCGGGCTGGGGCGGCGTGGTCGAGGTCAGCGTCTGCTCGCTCAGCGCCGCGACGAGTCGCGTGTTGTAGCCCGGCACGTCGACGAGGACGGTGGCGTCCGTGTCCTCGTCCTTGGGCAGGGAGGCCAGCATGCGCGCGAGCCGCGCCGCCAGCTCCGGCGGCTGCATGCCGGCCAGGCGCAGGGTGCGTTCGGCGGCCGGCAGCTCGGCGAGCTCATCGAACAGCGCCGAGAGCCGCTGCCAGTCCGAGGCCTGCAGGCCGGAGTTCATCAGTAGACGGAGTTCGGCGGGTCGCCGAGCAGTTCCTGCAGCAGGGCGCGCGCCTTCAGCAGCTCGCGGTTGATGCTGCGCGTGGACAGGCCGCGCACGGCCGCCACCTCGGCGATGGACAGGCCGGCAAAGCCCACCATCTCGATCAGCTCATAGAGGCTGTTGTCCAGGGCCTTCATGCGCTCCAGGGCCTGGTCCAGGCCGATCATGTCGACGGTCTGGCTCTGGATCGCGGCCACGTCGCTGGCGGCCGACAGCGTGACCATGACGGCGTCGCCGCCACGCTTGTCGCGGCCTTCGGTGCGCAGGTGGTCGATGACGACCGAGCGCAGCACCCGGCCCACATAGGCGAAGAACTGGCCGCGCGTCTCGCCCTGCAGGCCTTGCTGGTCGGCCATGCGCAGAAAGCCCTCGTGCACCAGGGCCGTCGTGTCCAGGCCGGCCATGCGGCCGTTGGGCCCGCTCTGGGCCAGGCGGATGCGGGCGACGCGCTTGATCTCGGGATAGAGCAGGGCGTAGAGCTGCTGCAGCGCCGCGGGGTCGCCCTTGGACGTGCCGATCAGCAGTTCAGTGACTTCGGCCACGTCAGTCTTCCTGGAAGGCGGCCAGGGCGGCCGTGATGTCGGCTTCGCTGGCTTCGCGCTGCACGGGGGCATCCGCCACCCAACCTTCGCGCTTCAGCCGCGCCACCCACTGGCCGGCGTCGCGGCCCTGGTCGAAGCCGCTGCTCTGCAGCAGCAGCTCGCCGCCGGCGGACAGCAGCTTGAAGTAGAACTTGCCGTCGGCCTCGCGGTATTGCTTGAAGACGGGCAGGGCCGCCTTCTCCGTCTTGGCCACGGCCGTCGTCGCCGTGGACGTGTAGGGGCGCAGGCCGCAGGCCTCGCGCAGCGTCTTGAGGAAGGGCACGGCGATGGCACGCGCCTTGGCAGCGCCGGCCTGCAGCGTGGCTTCCAGCTTCTCGGGATGGGCCATCAGCTCGGCATAGCGCTCGCGCATCGGGCCGATCTGGCCTTCGATCAGGGCGACCAGCTGCTGCTTGGCTTCGCCCCAGCCCAGGCCGCCGCGCAGGGCGGCGCGGAAGGCGGCGCGCTGCTCCGTCGTCGCGAAGGCGTCGTAGATGGTGACAAGGGCCTGGCCCTGCGGGTCCTTGGGCTCGCCGGGCAGCTTGGAGTCGGTGACGATGCGCGCGACCGCATCCTTCAGCGCCGCGCTGCCGCCTTCGAAGAGCGGGATGACGTTGTCATAGCTCTTGCTCATCTTGCGGCCGTCCAGGCCGGGCAGCAGCTCCATCTCCGCGTCAGTCACCGCCTCGGGCAGCACGAACATGTCCTTGCCCTGGCCGAAGAGGTGGTTGAAGCGCTGGGCCACGTCGCGTGCCATCTCGATGTGCTGGACCTGGTCCTTGCCCACGGGCACCTTGTGGGCGTTGAACATCAGGATGTCGGCCGCCATCAGCACCGGGTAGCTGAACAGGCCCATGCTGACGTTGGCGTCGGGCTCCTCGCCGGCGGCAACTGCCGCATCCACTGCGGCCTTGTAGGCGTGGGCGCGGTTCATCTGACCCTTGGCCGTCACGCAGGTCAGCAGCCACGTCAGCTCCGGGATCTCCGGCACGTCGCTCTGGCGGTAGAAGACCACGCGCTCGGGGTCGAGGCCGGCGGCCAGCCAGGTGGCGGCGATGGCGCGGCTGGAATGCGCCAGGCGGTCCGGCTCGTCGCACTTGATCAGCGCGTGGAAGTCGGCCATGAAGAAAAAGCTCTCCACACCGGGCTTGCGGCTGGCCTCAATCGCCGGGCGGATGGCGCCGACGTAATTGCCGAGATGCAGGGTGCCGGTGGTGGTGATGCCGGTCAGGACGCGGTGAGACATGGGCTTGGTGAAAAATAACCAAGCCGGATTGTGGCCTCAGCTGCGCTTGCGGGAAGGTGGGGCCGCCACGGAGGCGCGCCAGGTCACGGAAATGTCGAACTGGCGCGAGACCGGCAGCTCCTGGCCATAGCAGCGGTTGAGCAGCCAGTTGAGCCCGGCCAGCGTCACCTCGTGGCTGGGGATGTGCACCGAGGTGAGGCGGGGCGCGGCAAATTCGGCGCTGGGCGAGTCGTCGTAGCCCAGCACCGAAACCTCGTGGGGCACGGACACGCCACGCTCCTGGAAATGCGCCAGCAGGCCGATGGCCATCTCGTCGTTGGCGCAGAACACGGCCGTGGGCAGGCGCTTGAGCTTGAGCAGGGTCTCGGCGGCGTCCCAGCCGGCCTGGTTGGAGAAGTCGCCCGGCACGGTGGTGATCTTGGACGTGTCCAGGCCGCGCAGGGCCAGTTCGCCCATGAAGCCGTTCAGGCGCGCCACGTTGTCTGGGGAAGTGGTCGGCCCGGAGACGATGGCGATGTCCTTGTGCTTGTGCTGCAGCAGGGCACGCGCCGCCTGCACGCCGCCCTGCACGTGGTCGGCCGTGAAGCACTGGTCCTTGATGCGGTCGAAGTGGCGGTTCAGCACGACGACTTGGCGGGCGGCCGGTCCGAGGGCCTTGAGATCCTCGTCCTGCATGGCGTTGGACAGCACGATGAGGCCGTCGCAGTCGCGGTCCAGCAGGAAGCGCATGCCGTCGTTGGTCTCGACGCGCTCGTCCTCGATGCCCTCGCCGAAGGCCACCACCATGTGCAGGCCCTGGGTGCGCAGCACCGTGTCGATGACGCGCAGGATGGGCGTGTAGTAGGTACCGCGCAGGAAGGGGATGTAGACCCCGATCAGCTTGGAGGTGCCGGCGCCCAGCGAACGTGCGGTCTGCGAGGGCCGGAACTTCAGCTGGGCGATGACCTTGCGCACCCGCTCGGCGGTGGCCGGTGCAACGGAACCGTTTCCGCTGATGACGCGCGAGGCGGTGCCCACACCCACGCCGGCCAGCCGCGCTACATCCTTGATCGTTGCCATTCGCCCTCTGCTCTTGTGGGGCTGGATTGAATCACAAGGGGCAGATGGGTTGCGGGTCGGCGGGCTCGGGCAAACGCGCGGGTGGCACGGCGGCCTCCTTGCCGCTCAGCCCGCCGCCCACCGGCCACCAGGGCTTGGCTTCGTGGGCGCTGAACTGGCAGGGGCCGGCCGGCCAGGGAAAGGACAGGCGGCCGGTGAAGCCCGGCCAGGGCTTGCCGTCGGCCGATGCGACGAGCACGTCGGTCAAGCCGGCGCCTTCAGTGCCGGGTTGCCAGGCGGCGATGAAGGCATCGCTCTGGTTGGCCAGGTCGTTCACGTAGAGCGGCCGGCCCGAGTACAGCAGCGTGATGACGGGCTTGCCGCGGCCGGCGACGCGCTGCAGCACTTCGGCGTCCTGGGGATGGCGGCGGCTGTGGCGCAGGTTCTCGGTGATGCGCACATCGCCCTCGCCCTCGGCATAGGGCGTCTCGGCCAGCACGGCGATGACGGCGTCGAAGTTCTTCGGGTCGCTCCTGCCGCCGTCGGCATCGAAGGTGACGTTGGCCGAGCCCAGACGCTGGCGCAGCGCAGTCAGCAGCGAGGTGCCCTGTGGGTAGTCGACATTGCTCGAATCACGGCCCTGCCAGGTCACGCTCCAGCCACCGCTCTGGTGGGACAGGCTGTCGGCCGCCGCGCCGACGACGAGGACCTTGGCAGTGGCCTTCAGCGGCAGCAAGCCGGGCTTGTTTTTCAGCAGCACCAGGGACTCGCGCACCGCGCGGCGCGCCAGCTCGGGCGCCTGCATGGCCTCCACCGTGGCCGGCACCTGTGTCGGCACCGACATGCTGAACTTCACGCGCAAGATGCGGCGGACTGCATCGTCGATGCGGGCCATGGCAATGCGGCCCTGCTCGACGTCGCGCAGCGTGTTGGCGTAGAAGGCCTTCCACTTGAAGGGCACCATGACGACGTCGATGCCGGCGTTGATGGCTTCGGGGCAATGCTCGGGCGTGCAGCCGGGTATCTGGCCGACGCCGTCCCAGTCGCTGACGATGAGGCCGTCGAAGGCCAGGCGCTGCTTCAGCACATCGGTCAGCAGGGTCTTGTTGCCATGCATCTTGCCGTGCTCGACATAGCCAGCGCTGTCGGTCCAGCTGCTGAAGGAGGCCATGGCCGTCAGCACGCCGGCGTCCAGCGCGCCGAGATAGCCGGCGCCGTGCACGTTCGCGAGATCACTCGGCGACGCCTGTGTCACGCCCTGGTCGATGCCGCGGCGCGTGCCGCCGTCGCCGACGTAATGCTTGGCCGTCGCCAGCACGCCGCGGCCTTCCTTCAGGCCGTCCTGCAAGCCTTCGACCGAGGCCTGGCCGAGCTGCCTCACCAGGGCCGGGTCGACGCTGAAGCTCTCATAGGCGCGGCCCCAGCGCACGTCCTGCACGACGGCCAGCGTCGGCGCAAAGACCCAATGCAGGCCCGAGGCGCGCACGGCGCGGGCGGTGGCGCGGCCGATGTCGCGCACCAGGTCGGCGTCGCGCGTCGCGCCCAGCGCGATGTTGTGCGGGAAGAGCGTCGCGCCGCGCACGTTGTTGTGGCCGTGGACGGCGTCGGTGCCCCAGATCAGCGGGATGCCCGGCGTGGCCTGCAGGGCCGCGGCCTGGAACTTCTCGGACAGCTCACGCCATTGCGCCGGTGTGGCCGCGCGGTTCTGGCCCGGCCAGCCGCCGCCGCCGTTCAGGAGGGTGCCGATGGCGTACTCGCGCACCTCGTCCGGCGTGATCGCGCGGATCTCGGGCTGCACGATCTGGCCGAGCTTCTGGCGCAGGTTCAGGCCCTTCAGCGCCGCCTCCACCCTGGCTTCCACGGCCGCGTCGCGCAGGGGCTTGCGTGCCGGCCAGGCCTGCACGATGGAATCGGTATCACCGGCGTGTGCGGCGGCGGCCGTCAACAGGGCCGCGGTGAGCAGAAGGGGCAGGGGTTTGCGCGTCATCGTCATCTTCGGTTGGGGTCGCGACGGTAGTGGGTGAAGCAAAAAAACGTCAACCCCCGGGCCGACGAGATTGACAGCCCCGACTGTGCCGCATTAGATTTGCGCCGCGTTTGGAACCGGTTCCAAAATTGATGACCACAGTGCCACAGAGCGCGAGGCATCAAGAGCAAAAAGGCCGGCCGAGCAGCGAACAAGACGAACCAGGAGACCCAAGATGAGCAAGCAATCGCAGCGCGCCACGACGCGCGCCCTCACGCCCCAGCGGCGCCTCCCCCTCACGCCCGTGGCCGCCGTCTGCGCCGGCCTGCTGAGCGTGCCGCTGCTGGCCGCGGCCCAGACGGCGCCGACGGCCGACCCGAAGCTGGAGACGGTCACCGTCACGGGCTTCCGTGCCAGTCTCGAGAACTCCATCAGCACCAAGCGCAATGCTGACGCCATCGTCGAAGCCATCTCGGCCGAAGACATCGGCAAGTTGCCCGACGTGTCCATCGCCGACGCCATCTCGCGCCTGCCCGGCCTGACGGCCCAGCGCGTGGCCGGCCGTTCGTCGGTCATCAGCATCCGTGGCATGTCGCCGAGCTATGGCGTGACGCTGCTGAACGGCCGCGAGATCGTCTCGACCGGCGACAACCGTTCGGTGGAGTACGACCAGTTCCCGTCGGAGCTGATCAATGCCGCCACGGTCTACAAGACGCCCGACGCCAGCCTGTCGGCGCAAGGCCTGTCCGGCACCATCAACATGAAGACGCTGCGCCCGCTGGACTTCTCCAAGTCGCAGATGGTGGTCGGCGCCCGCATGGAGCGCAATTCCAATGGTTCGCTGAACCCGGAGATCTCCGGCACCGGCAACCGCCTCAGCGCCTCGTGGGTGACGCAGTCGGCCGACCGCACCTTCGGCGCGGCCATCGGCTTCGCCCACCTCGATTCGCCCAACCAGGAAAAGCACTACAAGAGCTGGTGGTGGGCCAACACCAACAACTGGGGCGCACCGCTGCCGGGCGCGCCGCTGGACGCCGTGGCCCTGCAGGGTTTCGAGCTGGGCGCCGCCTCGTCGCGCCAGAAGCGTGACGGCCTGATGGGTGTGCTGGAGTACAAGCCCGGCAACGGCTTCCACAGCACGCTGGACCTCTACTACTCCAAGTTCGACCAGACCGAGGCGCGCCGCACGGTGATGTCGGACATGGCGACCTGGTCGGGTGCCGGCTGGACCAACGCCCAGACGACCCTCGTCAACGGCGACAAGCTCATCACCAGCGGCAACGTCGTCAACACGACGCCGGTGGCGCTGACGACCTACAACAAGCGCAAGGACGACATCCGCGCCATCGGCTGGAACAACGAGCTGAAGCTGGGCGACTGGAAGCTGGTGGGCGACTTGAGCATGTCCAAGGCCAAGCGCGACGAGCAGAACGGCGAGGTGCAGGCGGGCTCCAAGAACCGCGTCACGCTGAACAACGCCAACATCGTGACGGGCGACGGCCGTTCGACCTTCCAGCCCGACTTTGATTTCTCCGATCCCAAGAGCGTCTACCTGACCGACCCGGCGAACTGGGGCCGTGACGGCCGCAGCCAGTTCCCCAAGGTGCGCGACGAGATCAAGGCGCTGAAGCTGAGTGGCGGCCGCAATTTCGACGGCTGGCTCAACAGCGTCGAGGCCGGTGTGGACTACTCCGAGCGCGACAAGTCCATGAACCGCACCGAGGTCTACTACAACCTCAAGAACAACCGAACGCCGGTGTTGATCCCGTCCAACCTGCTGCGCGATCCGACGGATCTGAGCTTCGCGGGCAGCAACATCCGCATGGTCAATTTCGACCTGCCGAGCGTGCTCAACCTCTATGACGTCGTGCCGGCTTCGGCCGACCAGGCGCCCGGCCGCATCTGGTCGGTGCACGAGAAGGTGACGGCGGCCTACGGCAAGCTGGGCATGGAGTTTGACTGGGGCATTCCCGTCCACGGCAGCCTGGGCCTGCGCATCGTCCACGCCCAGCAGTCCAGCAACGGCCTGCTGTGGAACCCCGTCACCAAGGCCAGCGACCCGGAGACCGGCGGCACCAGCTACACCGACACCCTGCCCAGCATCAACCTGTCGGCCGACCTGACCCAGAACACCATCCTGCGCTTCGGCCTGGCCAAGGTGCTGGCACGCCCGAACATGGAAGACATGCGCGCCGGCTTCTCGGGCATCAACGTCAGCAGCACCGACCGCACCTGGTCGGCCAGCGGTGGCAACGCCAAGCTGGAACCCTGGCGCGCCGACGCGGTGGACCTGTCCGTCGAGCACTATTTCAGCAAGCGCAGCTATGTGGCGGCGGCGGCCTTCCACAAGAACATCAAGAACTTCGTCTACACGCAGTCCATTCCCTTCGACTTCAGCAGCTTTCCCAACCCGACGACCTACACGCCGATCAGCAACATCGGCCTGCTGAGCACCAAGGCCAACGGCAAGGGCGGCATGGTGGCGGGGACGGAGCTGAGTGGATCGCTGGATGCCGGCCTGGTGAGTCCGTCGCTGGACGGCATCGGCGTGACGTTGAGCTACTCCAACACGCGCAGCTCGCTGCATGAGGACAACAACCTCAACAACCCGCTGGACGGCCTGTCGGGCGTGGCGACGAACTTCGTCGTCTATTACGAGCGCGACGGCATCTCCGCCCGCATCGGCAGCCGCCATCGCTCGGCCTTCGTGACGACGGTGCGCGGCACCTTCGGCGAGAACGTGCCCAGCATGATTTCCGCCGAAACCATCCTGGATGCGCAGCTGGGCTATTCCTTCGAGAGTGGCGCCTTCAAGGGCTTGTCGCTGACACTGCAGGTCAACAATCTGCGTGATCGGCCCTATCGCACCCGCGTCGGCATCTCCACCGGCGCCGTGGACCCGACGGCCACCCTGCCCGAGCGCTACACGTCCTACGGCCGCCAATACCTGCTCGGCGGCACGTACAAGTTCTAAGACTGTTTCCTGTTCCCGAACCCGCGCCGGCCCCCGTGGCCGGCGCCCTCACATCCGCAGCATGAGCTCCAACAACGCCCCGATCCGCAAAGACTTCCCCGCCGACTTTCGTTGGGGCGTGTCCACCTCATCCTTCCAGATCGAAGGCGCTGGCCAGGAAGACGGCAAGGGCGAGTCCATCTGGGACCGCTTCTGCAAGCAGCCCGGCCGCATCCGCGACGGCAGCAATGGCAACGTCGCCTGCGACCACTACCACCTCTGGCCCCAGGACCTGGACATGGCCAAGAGCCTGGGCGTCAATGCCTACCGCTTCTCCATCGCCTGGCCGCGCATCCTTGCGCAAGGCCGTGGCGCCGTGAACGAGGCCGGCCTGGCCTTCTATGACCGGCTGGTCGACGGCATGCTGGAGCGCGGCCTGGACCCCTGGTGCACGCTCTACCACTGGGACCTGCCCCAGGCGCTGCAGGAGCAGGGCGGCTGGACCTCGCGCGAGACGGTGGCCGCCTTCCTTGAATACACCGATGTCGTCACCCGCCGCCTGGGCGACCGCGTCAAGCACTGGATCACCCACAACGAACCCTGGTGCTCCTGCATGATGGGCTACTGGGAGAACATCCACGCGCCCGGCGGCACCAGCTTTGCCGACGCGCTGCAGGCCAACCACCATGTGCTGCTGTCCCACGGCCAGGCCATTCCTCTCATCCGCGGGAACTCGGCCGATGCCAAGGTCGGCATCACGCTGAGCCTGCACCCCATCACGGCGGCTTCCAACAGCGCGGAGGACCTCGCCGCCCTGAAGCGCCACGACGGCCTGCGCAACCGCTGGTTCCTCGACCCGCTGTTCGGCCGCGGCTATCCGGCCGACACGCTGGCGCTGGTCGGCGACGCCGCGCCCAAGATCGTCGAGGGCGACCTGCAGGCCATCGCGACGGCGACCGACTTCCTCGGCGTGAACTACTACTTCCCCGAGATGGTCAAGAACGATCCTGATCCGAAGACAGGTGGCCCGATGCGCGCCAGCCTGGTCGAGAAGGACGGCGTCGAGCGCACCGGCTTCGGCTGGGAGGTCTCGCCGCAGGGCCTGGTGGACCTGCTGACCCGCCTCCAGCGCGACTACAACCCGCCCGTCATCCAGCTGACCGAGAACGGTTCCACCTTCGAGGACGTGCTGACGCCCGAAGGCCGCGTCCACGACAAGGAGCGCCTGTCCTATCTGCAGCGCCATCTGGCGGCGCTGAAGCAGGCGATCGACGCTGGCGTGCCGGTCAAGGGCTATTTCGCCTGGAGCCTGCTGGACAACTTCGAATGGGCCGAGGGCTATCTGCGCCGCTTCGGCATTGCCTATGTCGACTACGCCTCCCAGAAGCGCATCCTGAAGGACAGCGGCCTCTGGTACGGCCAGTTTCTGAACGAATAATTAACGCGCAAGCGGCCGTTTGTTCAAGGGTACAGGCGGTTTCTAAATGAAATATTACAGGGTCAACACTCAGGCGCGCCAAGCCGCGCCGGGGCAAACTGCGCACGCTGCCCCACAAGATCCGGAGACAAGATGAAGTTCCCCCGCCATGCCCTGGCCGCCGTTGCGCTGCTCGCTGCAACCGCTTCCAACGCCGCCGAACCCCTGAAGGCCGAGGTCATCCACTGGTGGACCTCGGGTGGCGAGTCTGCCGCCGCCAAGACCCTGGCCGAGGCCTACAAGGCCCAGGGCGGCATCTGGGTGGACACGGCTGTCGCCCTCGGCGAGCAGGCCCGCTCCGTCGCCATCAACCGCATTGCCGGCGGCAACCCGCCGACGGCCGCGCAGTTCAACACCACCCAGCAGTTCCGCGACATCGTCGACCAGGGCCTGCTGAACAACGTCGACGCCGTGGCCCAGCGGGACGGCTGGGACAAGTTCCTGCCTGAGACCGTGCTGCAGGCCATCCGCGTCAACGGCCACTACTACGCCGCGCCGGTCAACATCCACAACATGAGCTGGTTCTGGTTCTCGAAGGCCGCCTTCAAGAAGGCCGGCATCGCGGAGGAGCCCAAGAACTTCGACGAACTGTTCGCCGCCCTGGACAAGCTCAAGGCCGCCGGCCTGGTGCCCCTGGCACATGGCGGCCAGCCCTGGCAGGACGGCATCGTCTTCACCGCCACGCTGGCCCATTTCGGCGGCCGCGACCTCTACCTGAAGATCTTCCGCGACCGCGACCCCAAGGCCATCCAGGGCGAAGACTTCAAGAAGGTGCTGCTGGCCTTCAAGAAACTGCAGAGCTACACGGACAAGGGCTCGCCGGGCCGCAACTGGAACGACGCCACCGCCATGCTGATCAGTGGCCGTGCCGGCGTGCAGATCATGGGCGACTGGGCCAAGGGTGAGTTCGCCCAGGCCAAGCAGGAGGCCGGCAAGGACTACGGCTGCGCCCCCGGCTTCGGCCCCAAAGCGCCCTACATCATCCAGGGCGACGTGATGGTCTTCCCCAAGACCGACAAGCCCGACCAGGTCAAGGCTCAGCAGCTGCTGGCCAGCGTCATCACCCAGCCCGCCACCCAGGTCGCCTTCAGCATCAAGAAGGGCAGCATCCCCATCCGCACCGACGTCGACGTCAGCAAGATGGACATGTGCGCCCAGATGGGCGTGGCGGCCATGAAGGACAAGTCGCGCCACCTGGCCAACGGCGAGATCTACATCACGCCCGACCAGAACGGCGCCCTGCAGGATGTGCTGACCAGCTACTGGAACCGCAACATCCCGGTTGAAAAAGTCCAAAAGGACATCGTTTCTGCGCTGAGGAACTGATGAAGCGCCGTGGTCTCGCGGCCTGGGGCGCGCTGCTGCCCCTGGCTCTCATCGTCTGCGTCGGCTACATCGGCACGGTGCTGTGGACGCTGAGGACTTCGGTCTCCAGCTCGCGCACCTTCCCGAGCAGCGATTTCGTCGGCCTGCAGCAGTTCGAGCGCCTGCTCGACAACGACCGCTGGCAGCACGCCATCCACAACCTCGCGGTCTACGGTGTGCTCTACATCGTCGCCGCCATGGCCATCGGCTTCCTGCTCGCCGTCTTCATCGACCAGAAGGTCAGAGGCGAGGGCGTGCTGCGCACGGCCTTCCTCTACCCGTATGCGATGTCCTTCGTCGCGACGGGTCTGGTCTGGCAATGGGTGCTCAATCCCGACAGCGGCTTGCAGAACGCGCTGCAGCAGATGGGCTGGAAGGACTTCACTTTCGACTGGATCGTCGACCAGGACATGGTCATCTACACCGTCGTCATCGCCGGCACCTGGCAAGGCGCTGGCCTTGTGATGGCGCTGATGCTGGCCGGCCTGCGCGGCATCGACGAGGAGATCTGGAAGGCTTCCAAGCTGGATGGCATCCCCACCTGGCGCGTCTACCTGTCCATCGTGCTGCCCATGATGGGCCCGACGCTGGCGACCGTCTTCACACTGCTGGCCACCGGCGTCGTCAAGGTCTTCGACACCGTCGTCGCCATGACCCAGGGCGGCCCCGGCACCGCCAGTGACGTGCCGGCCAAGTTCATCATGGACCACCTGTTCGGCCGTGCGAATCTGGCACTCGCGTCGGCGGGCGCCGTGATGCTGCTGCTGACGGTCCTCGCCCTCGTCGCGCCGCTCGCCTATGTGCGCAGCCGCCAGGCCGCGAAAGGGGGCCACGCATGAAGCGCAAGGCCACAGCCCACTGGGCGCGGGTCGGCGTCTACGCCTTCCTGATCTTCGCCGCGGTGTTCTTCCTGCTGCCGTTGTACGTGATGCTGACGACCTCGTTCAAGAGCATGGACGAGATCCGCCTCGGCCAGATCTTCGCGCTGCCGTCGAGCATCACCTTCGACGCCTGGCGTGCCGCCTGGAGCGAGGCCTGCACGGGCGTCAGCTGCGAAGGCGTGCGCGGCGGCTTCTGGAACTCCGTGACGATTGCCGTGCCCTCGGTCGTGCTGCCCATCCTGCTGGGCGCCATCAACGGCTATGCGCTGAGCTGGTGGAAGCCCAAGGGCAGCCAGTGGCTGTTCGGCGTGCTGATGATGGGCGCCTTCATCCCCATCCAGGTGATGATCTATCCGCTCGTCAAGCTGGAAGCGGCCATCGGCATCTACAGCAGCCTGCCCGGCATCGTCGTCGTGCACCTGGTGTTCGCCATGCCCATCATGACGCTGCTGTTCCGCAACTACTACGCGGGCCTGCCGGCCGAGCTGTTCAAGGCGGCGCGCGTGGACGGCGGCGGCTTCTGGCGCATCTTCATCCAGCTGGTGCTGCCGATGTCGACGCCCATGCTGATCGTCGCGGCCATCATGCAGATCACCGGGGTGTGGAACGACTACATCCTGGGCCTGACCTTCGCCGGCCGCGACAACCTGCCGATGACGGTGCAGCTGAACAACGTCATCAACACGACGACCGGCGAGCGTCTCTACAACCTCAACATGGCCGCGACGATCCTCACGTCTGCCGTGCCCCTGTTGGTCTATCTGATTTCCGGCCGCTGGTTCGTCCGCGGCATTGCGGCAGGAGCCGTGAAATGACCCACCCCCTACGCGCTTCGCGCGCCCCCTCAAGGGGGCACTGCCAGTGGCCTGGCAAAGCCAGTTCCACGGCAGTCGCTGGGATTCCGCTCGTCGCATGCGACCCGGCGGCTGTTCTCTCCAACTTCATCATTCGAGCATGAGTGGCGTCAATATTCAGCGCTTGAGCATCAAGTTCGGCGCCAACGAAGTCATCAAGGGCCTGGACCTGCAGGTCCACGAGGGCGAGTTCCTCGTGCTGCTCGGCCCTTCGGGCTGCGGCAAGTCGACGCTGCTGCACAGCATCGCCGGCCTCATCGACGTCAGCGGCGGCAGCATCCACATCGGTGGCACCGACATGACCGATGCCGAGCCGTCTGAGCGCGGCATCGGCATGGTCTTCCAGAGCTATGCGCTGTACCCGACCATGACGGTGGAGCGCAACATGTCCTTCGGCCCGCGCGTGGCCGGCGTACCCAAGGCCGAGATCGAGAAGCGCGTCAACCGCGCGGCCGAGATGCTGCAGCTGACGCCGCTGCTCAGCCGCAAGCCGGCCCAGTTGTCGGGCGGCCAGCGCCAGCGCGTCGCCATCGGCCGTGCCCTGGTGCGCGAGGCCGGCGTCTTCCTGTTCGACGAGCCCCTGTCCAACCTCGACGCCAAGCTGCGCGCCGAACTGCGCCGCGAGCTCAAGCTGCTGCACCAGAACCTGGGTAACACCATGATCTACGTGACGCATGACCAGGTCGAAGCCATGACCCTGGCCTCGCGCATCGTCGTCATGAAGAGCGGCGTCATCCAGCAGATCGGCACGCCGGCCGAGGTCTACGAGACGCCGGCCAATCTCTTCGTCGCCGGCTTCCTCGGCGCGCCGGCCATCAACTTCGTGCCGGCCACGGTCGGCCCCGACGGCCGCACGCTGCAAGGCGTGCTGCCGCTGCAGCTGGCCGAGGGCCGCGTGAAGGCGGGCCAGAAGCTCGTGCTCGGCATCCGCCCCGAGCATGTGCGCCTGCAGTCCGACGGCCGCTGGCGCGCGACGGTGCAGCTGGTCGAGCCCATGGGCAACCACCAGGTCGTCTGGATGAAGCTGGGCGAGCAGGGCTTCTCCGTCCTCGTGCACGACGGCCGCCGCATCACGGCGGGTGAGGAGCTGGCCTTCGACATCGAAGCGTCGGCGCTGAACATCTTCGACGCCGGTACCGAGCGGCGCCTCTGATGGAAGCGCTGCGCCGCATCGTCATCGTGGGCGGCGGCAGCGCCGGCTGGATGTGCGCGGCGGCGCTGGCGGCGAAGCTGGGGCCACAAGGGCCCTGGCAGATCACGCTGGTCGAGTCCGACGACATCGGCATCGTCGGCGTCGGCGAGGCCACCATCCCGCCCATCCGCGGCTTCAATGCGCGCATCGGGCTGGACGAAGACGAGTTCCTGCGCGAGACCGGCGCGACCTTCAAGCTCGGCATCGAGTTCGTCAATTGGGGCGCCGTCGGCGAGCGCTATATGCACGCCTTCGGCGACATCGGGCGGCCGTTGGACGAGCTGCCTTTTCATCAGCACTGGCTGCGACTGGGCGCTCAGACGCCGCTGGCCGAGTTCTCCATCAACAACCAGGCCGCCCTGGCAGGTCGCTTCATGCGGCCGCGGGCCGACATGGCGGGATCGCCGCTGGCCGAGATTGCCTACGCCTTCCACTTCGATGCCTCGCGCTATGCGGCCCTGCTGCGCCGGCATGCCGAGAAGCAGGGTGTACGGCGCATCGAAGGCCGCATCGACCATGTCGAACGCAACGAAGCCGGCATTCGCAGGCTGTATCTGCACGACGGCAGCGAGCTCGAAGGCGACTTCTTCCTCGAATGCTCCGGCCTGCATGCCTTGCTGATCGGCAAGACCCTGGGTGTGCCGTTCGAGGACTGGTCCAACTGGCTGCCCTGCGATCGCGCCTGGGCGGTGCCGGCGGCCAACCACGGTCCGCTGCTGCCCTACACGCGGGCGACGGCGCATGAGGCCGGCTGGCAATGGCGCATCCCGCTGCAGCACCGCACCGGCAATGGCCATGTCTTTGCCAGCGCCTTCACCGACGAGGCCGCGGCGCGCGACACGCTGATGCGCAACCTCGACAGCGAGCCTGTCGCCGAGCCCCGTCTCATCAAGTTCCGCACCGGCCGCCGCCAGCAGGCCTGGGTCGGCAACTGCGTCGCCATCGGTCTCTCGAGCGGCTTCCTGGAGCCGCTGGAGTCCACCAGCATCCACCTGATCCAGAGCGCCGTGCTGCGGCTGATCGACCTCTTCCCGAGCGAAGGGCTGGAGGCGGCCGACATCGCTGAATACAACCGCCAGACCGCGGCCGAGATGGCGGCGGTGCGCGACTTCATCATCCTGCACTACAAGCTGACGCGCCGCGACGACTCGCCCTTCTGGCGCCACTGCCGCGCCATGGCCGTGCCCGAGTCGCTGCAGGCGCGCATGGACCTGTTCGCCAGCCATGGCCGCCTGTTCCGCCACGGCCAGGAGCTGTTCTCCGAGCCCAGCTGGCTGCAGGTGCTGATCGGCCAGGGTTTGATGCCGCGCGGCCACCACCCGCTGGCCGCGGTGCGGCCGGCAGAACAAGCCCAGCAATTCATCGACGACGTCCATCGCGTCGTGCGCCGCTGCGTGGAGGTGATGCCCGCGCATGCCGATTTCCTCGCCGACATCAACGCCGTGAACCAGCGGCACTCATAACCAAACGAGACATGAAGACACTGCTTTTGACGCTGACGGCCGCGCTCGCCGGCATTGCTAACGCCGCGCCTGTGCGGGCTTTCCTGACCACGGCCGACCAGCAACAGCTGCTCGCACCGAGCGCCGCCGACAAGGCCGCGAAGGCGGGCGACGTCATCCGCGTCGATCCCAAGCGCCAGCACCAGCGCATCGCCGGCTTCGGCGCCGCCATCACCGAGGGCTCGGCCTGGCTCATCCGCCATGGCATGAGCGACACGCAGCGCGACGCGCTGATGCGCGAGCTGTTTACCCGTGACGGCAATGGCCTCGGCTTCGAGTTCACGCGGCTGACCATCGGCGCGTCAGACTTCTCGCGCCGCCACTACAGCCTGGACGACATGCCGCCGGGCCAGACCGACCCCTCACTGGCCCACTTCTCGCTGGCGAACGAGCGCGAAGACGTCATCCCCGCCGTCAAGCAGGCCCTGGCGCTGAACCCCAGGCTGCAGGTCATGGCCTCGCCCTGGAGCGCGCCGGGCTGGATGAAGACGACCGACAGCCTGGTGCAGGGCCAGCTCAAGCCCGAGCATTACGACTCCTTTGCGAAGTACATGGTGCGCTATGTCGAGGAGATGAAGGCCGAAGGCGTGCCCATCTTTGCGTTGACGCTGCAGAACGAACCCCACTTCGAGCCCGGCGACTATCCCGGCATGCGCATGACGCCGCGCACCCGCGCGGCCGTCGTCGGCCAGCATCTCGGCCCGCTGCTGAAGAGCAAAGGCATGAAGACCCAGCTGCTGGAGTGGGACCACAACTGGGACGAGCCCTGGAGCCCGCTGTCCATGCTGTCCGACGCGACGGCACGCCAGTACGTGTCGGGCGTGGCCTGGCATTGCTATGCCGGCGATGTGTCGGCGCAGTCGCAGGTGGCCCAGCAGTTCCCCCAGCTCGACGTCTGGTTCACCGAATGCTCGGGCGGTGAATGGAAGCCGCAGTGGAACGAGACCCTGCCCTGGATCACGCGCAACCTCATCATCGGCAGCACCCGTCATGGCGCGCGTGGCGTGCTGATGTGGAACCTGGCCCTGGACCCGCAATACGGCCCGCATCTGGGCGGCTGCAAGGACTGCCGCGGTGTCGTCACCATCGACCCCAAGACCGGCCAGGTCACGCGCAACATCGAGTACTACGCCTTCGGCCACGCCAGCCGCTTCGTGCAGCAGGGTGCGCGGCGTGTGGACTCGGACGGTGGAGCCCAAGGGCTGGACCACGTCGCCTTCACCAACCCCGACGGCAGCACCGCCCTCATCGTCAGCAACTCCGCCGCCGAGGCACGGCGCTTCACGGTGCAGGCGCCGGGCCAGCGCTTCAGCTACGAGCTGCCGGCCAGCGGCGTCGTCACCTTCACGTGGTGATGCGCACCGCCCTGTTCGCGGCCCTGCTGGCCGCTGTCTCGAATGCCCACGCGCTTGAACTCGCTGGCGTGTTTGCCGATCACATGGTGCTGCAGCGCGACATGCCGTTGCGGGTCTGGGGCCAGGCCGGGCCGGGTCAGAAGGTCCACGTGCAGATCGCCGACCGCGCCGCCGATGCGGTGACCGGCCGGGATGGCCGCTGGCAGGCCAGCCTTGCGCCGCTGAAGGCGGGTGGACCGCACGAGCTGCAGGTCAGTGCCGGCGCAGAGCGGCGCAGGCTCTCCGACGTGCTGATCGGCGATATCTGGATCGCCGCCGGTCAGTCCAACATGGAGTGGCGCCTGGCCGACTCCAACGGCGCCGCTGCAGAGATCGCCGCCGCGGGCGAGCATGCGCAGATCCGCCACGCCAAGATGCCGCATCGCGTCAGCCTTGCGCCGCTGCGCGATGCACCGCCGCTGCGCTGGGACGTCAGCAGTCCGCAGACAGCGGGAGACTTCAGCGCCGTCGCCTGGCACTTCGCCCGTCGCGTGCAGGCCGATGTGAACGTCCCCATCGGCATCCTCAACCTCAGCTGGGGTGGCACCCATGTCGAGACCTGGACCAGCCCGCGCGCCAATGCCGGCGACCCCGAGCTGGTCGACGTGATGCGTGCGATGCCGGCCGACACGGCCAGCTTTGCCCGGGATCGCCAGGCCCAGCTGCTGGAGCGCGTCCGTCGCTTTCAGGGTGAGGCGCCCGTGCCCGTCTCCGGGGCCGACACCGCGCTGGACGACCAGGCCTGGCCCACGCTGAACACACCCCAGGTCTGGGAGAGCCAAGGCTTGGCGGGCCTGGATGGCCAGGTCTGGATGCGTCGCCACGTCACCTTGACGGCTGCCGAGGCTGCCGGCGCCGCGACGCTGCACCTCGGGCCTGTCGACGACTGCGACGAGACCTTCGTCAATGGCCAACCGATCGGCAAGACCTGCGGCTGGGAAGCGCCGCGCAGCTATCCGCTCGCAGCCGGCCTGCTGCGCGCCGGTGACAACCTCATCGCCGTGCGCGTCACCGACACCGGCGGCGATGGGGGCATCCACGGCGCCCCGGCAAATCTGCGGCTGGAAACGGCAGCCGGCCCCAAGCCTCTGGCCGGCCGATGGCAGGCCCGCGTCGAAGCCTTGCAGGCCATCGAGGAGATCGGCCCCAACGACCTGCCCAGCCTGCTCTTCAACGGCATGGTTCAGCCCTTCACGGCTTTCGCGGCACGGGGTGTGATCTGGTACCAGGGCGAGACCAACGCGCCGCGCGCGGCCCGCTATGCCCAGGCCTTCCCGCGCCTCATTGAGGACTGGCGCTCGCAATGGCGCGAGCAGGGCCAGAAGCCCACGCTGCCCTTCTACTTCGTGCAGCTCTCGTCCTACGGCCCACGCCCACCCCTGCCCGAGGGCAGCGCCTTCGCCGAGCTGCGCGACGCCCAGCGCCAGACGCTGAAACTGCCCGCCACCGGCATGGCCATCAGCATCGACGTCGGCGACGCCAACGATATCCACCCGCGCGACAAGAAGACGGTCGGTGACCGCCTGGCCCGCATCGCCCTGGCCAACAGCTACGGCCAGCCCATGCCGTTCAAGGGGCCGACGCTGCGTGCCAGCCGGAAGCTGCCTGACGGCAGTTTCGAGCTGAGCTTCAACGACGTGGCCGGCCGCCTGGCCACGCGAGGCGGTGGCCCGCTGCTGGGTTTTGCCGTCGCCGGCAGCGACCAGCGCTTTGTGGCCGCCCGCGCCGAGATCACCGGCCCCAACCGCCTGCGCGTCTGGAGCCAGGCTGTCGCCAAGCCTTCAGCACTGCGCTATGCCTGGGGCGACACGCCGCTGGAGGCCAATCTCGTCGACGGTGCCGGCCTGCCCGCGACGCCCTGGCGCAGCGACCGCTGGCCGTTGGTCACGCGTGACATCCGTCCTGAGTTCTAACGACCCGGCGCGTGGCTGAGTCCACGCCGGAAGGCCCATCCTGGCTAGGATGGGCCGATGACGGGATCCCTGCTGATCAGCACCAGCTTGATCGCCCTGCTGGGCGTGGCGCTGCTGGTGCTGGCCCGTCTGGAGCCCGGCCACCCCCACATCAGCGACTGGGGCTGGAGCCATGTCTTGCTGGCTGCGGGCCTGACGCTGGGCATCGCCCTGGTGCCGCCGGATCCGGAGTCCTTGCATTACAAGCTCCAGGCCACGGTGGCGACCGCCGCCATCATCGCGTCGCTGGCCCTGCAGCTGGCGGGTGCGGCGCGCTACCGCGGCCGGGTCTGGCGCTGGCGCCTCCATGCGCCCCTCTTCCTGGCCCTGCTCGGCTTCATCCTGGGGCTGGCCCTGGTGCAGCAGCGCTATGCCGTCGTCGTCGCGGCCTTGATCCTGACCGGCGGCGCCTGGCTGGCTGCGGCCTGGCTGTGGCAGGGCGGGGCGCGGGGTGAGCGCTTTGTCGCCATCTGCTTCGCCGCCTCGGGGCTGGTCCATCTCAGCGGCCCGCTGCTGGACCCGCTGGCGCGCTCTCCCATCACCCACATCCTGGGCACCTATGTGCAGGCCGTGCTGGCCATGGCCCTCATCCTGCTGTCGGTGCGCCGGGCCCATCACGAGACCCAACTCGTCAACGCCCGCCTGCGCCAGCTCTACGAACAGTCCATGCAGGGCCTGGTGGTGCTGCGCGACGGGCAGGCCGTCTACGCCAATCCGGCCGCCCTGGAGATGTTCGGCTTCGACCGCCTCGAAGGCGTGTTGCCGGTCGAGGTCCTCATCGCCCCTCATGAACTCGAAGCCTCGCGAGCCCGCTATGCCCAGCTGATCCGCCAGCGCGCGGGTCATCTCACGTGGGAAGGCGAGCGCTATCGCCGCGATGGCAGCGCCATCTATCTGCGTGGCAGTTCCAGCTACATCGAGTGGGAGGGCGGCCCGGCCCTGCTGGTGCTGATGCTGGACGACACCGCCCGCCAGCGCGCCACCGAGGCCCTGCGCCGCCAGGCCCTGCACGACGAGCTGACCGACCTGCCGAACCGCCATGCGGCCCTGGCGCGGCTGGCCGAGCTGACGGCCCCCGGCAGCCCCGGCTTCGTGCTGCTGTCGGCCGACCTCGATCGCTTCCAGCTCGTCAACGAGAGCCTGGGCCACGAAACGGGCGACGCCCTGCTGCAGGCCATCGCCGCGCGGCTGCGCGAGGCCCTGCCGCCCGACGCCGTGCTGGCCCGCCTGGGCGAGGACCAGTTCCTGCTGCTGCAGCCCGGCGTCGAGGATGACGCGGCCGCGGCCCTGGTGGGCCAGCGCCTGCTGGCGCTGATGAACCTGCCTTTCGCGGTGGCCCATCGAGCCCTGTATGTGCACCTGTCGGTCGGCATGGCGCGTTTCCCCGTTCATGGCCGCGATGGGGCCGCCCTGCTGAGCGCGGCCGACATCGCCATGCACCAGGCCAAGCAGCAGGCCGGCGCGGCCGTCGTCGCCTTCCGGCCCGGCATGGCCGCGGCTGCCGGCGGCCTGCTGGAGATCGAGCAGGCCCTGGCCGCGGCCATCGAGCGCGAGGAGTTCCAGCTCGACTACCAGCCCAAGTTCGAGGCCGGCACGCGGCGCCTGGCCGGCTTCGAAGCCCTGGTGCGCTGGCAACGGCCCGGGCGGGGGCGTGTCAGCCCGGTGGATTTCATCCCGGCAGCCGAGCGCACCGGCCAGATCGTGCCCCTGGGAGTGCTGATCCTGCGCCAGGCCGCCCAGCAATTGCGCACTTGGCAGCAGCAGGGCCTGACGCCCCGGCCCGTGGCGGTCAATGTGTCGCCGCTGCAGTTCGAGGACGCCGGGTTTGCCGACTGGCTGCTGGACCTGGTGCGGGCCCACGGCGTGGACCCGGCCTTGATCGAGGTCGAGATCACCGAGACCGCGGCGATGACGCACATGGACCGCGTACTGCCCCAGCTGGCGCGGCTGCGCGAGGCCGGCGTGGGCGTGGCGTTTGATGACTTCGGCACCGGCCAGAGCTCGCTGACCCTGCTGCGCCGCCTGCCCATCACGACGCTGAAGCTGGACCGCAGCATGGTCGATCCCCTGCCGGAACCATCGGCCGGTGCCGTGGTGCGGGCGGCCTGCGTGGTGGCCGAGGCCCTGGGCCTGGCCATCGTGGCCGAAGGCGTCGAGACCGAGGCCCAGGCGGCCGAGGTGGAGCGCCTGGGTTGCACGCATCTGCAGGGCTGGCTGCTGTCGCAGCCGCTGGAGCCGGAAACGGCAGCGAAGCTCCTCAGCGAGCCATCAACTCGCCCATGCGGATGGTCCCCCCCGGCTGCCACGCCGGGTTGAACTGCAGGCCGCTCTTTTCGAACAGCATGACGACGGTGGAGCCGAGCAGGAAGCGGCCCATCTCGTCGCCCTGGGCCAGCGTGACCTGGCCGGGGGCGTAGTCCCATTCGCGCACCGGGCCTTCGCGCTTGATCTGGCCCTGCCAGACCGTGGCCATGCTGCCGACGATGGTGGCGCCGACCAGCACCAGCACCCAGCGGCCCAGGGTGTCGTCGTCGAAGACGCAGACGAGGCGCTCGTTGCGCGCGAACAGGCCCGGCACGCCGCGCGCCGTCGTCGGGTTCACCGAGAACAGCTCGCCCGGCACGTGCACCATGCGCACCAGCCTGCCGGCGGCCGGCATGTGGATGCGGTGGTAGTCCTTGGGGCTGAGGTAGAGGTTGGCGAACAGGCCGTCCTTGAAGCGCGCGGCCAGTTGGGCGTCGCCGCCCACCAGGGCCGTCGTCGTGAAGTTCTGGCCCTTGGCCTGGTAGATCTGGTCGCCCTGGATGTGGCCGACCTGGCTGATGGAGCCGTCCACCGGGCAGATCAGCGGCGCCTGGGCGAGCGGCCGGGCGCCGGGCTTCAGCGCCCGGGTGAAGAAGTCGTTGAAGGTCTTGTAGGCGTTGATGTCCGGGTCGGCCGCCTCGGCCATGTTGACGCCGTATTTGGCGACAAAGCGGCGGATGGTCGAGGTCGTGATGCCCCCCATGGGCTTGGACGCGTAGTGCCCGGCCAGGCGGGTCATGGCCAGCTTGGGCATCAGGTACTGCGGCAGGACTTTCAGGCGATCGGACATGGGCTTGGGGCCGTGTGGGGTCGCGGATTCTAGGAGTCGGCCTGCCTGTGCAGCCCTAGGGAGAGCGCCAGGGCGCCACCACGCGGCGCAGCGGCGCGCTGGTGGTGGCCTGCACCGCGCCGTCCAGCAGGCCACGGCGTTTCAGGTGGCGGATGGCGGCCTGCACGGTGGACTTGGCCAGGCCGGTGCGCATCGCGATCTCCTGCAGGCTCAGCGCCACGGCGTCCTGCTGGCGGCGCTGGGCCTCGCAGGCCAGGCACAGGTAGACGAGGAAGGCCGAGGGCCGGCGGTCATGGCCGCAGAGGTCGGCCATCAGCGTGTCGACGACATAGGCGTCGAGCAGATGGTCGCTGGGCGGTGGGGCCTTGCGCATGGCTATGAATGCTATAGCAGCCATCGAACGCGCAGCGCCGGCGCGCTTCCAGAATGTGCGCATCTGCAACCCTCACCCGCCATCCTCATCATGATCACCCACGTCAAGTTCGTCGGCGTCCCCGTCGCCGACCCGGCCCGCGCCCTGGCCTTCTACCGCGACCAGCTCGGCTTCGCCGTCGCCACCGACCAGCCCATGGGGCCGGGCAAGCGCTGGATCGAGCTGCGCATCGCCCACTCGGCCACGCGGGTCGTGCTGTTCACGCCCGAGGGCCATGAGGATCGCATCGGCACCTTCTTCAACGGCTCCATCGCCTGCGACGACGTCGAGGCCACCTACCGCCAGCTGCAGCAGCGTGGCGTCGAGTTCGTCGAGGCACCGACGACCCAGCCCTGGGGGACGTTTGCCAAGTTCAAGGATTCGGAGGGCAACGTCTTCGTGCTGTCCTCCAGCTGAATCGAGGTCCGGCGCGACAATCCGCGCCGATGTCCTGGGTCCACAGCTCCTTCTACCGTTTCACGCCGGTCGGCGATCCGGCCGCCTTCGCCGGATGGCTGCGCGAGGCCGCGGCCGGGCTGGGCGGCGTCATCCTTGTCGCCGAGGAGGGCCTGAGCGCAGCCGTGGCCGGTCCGGGCGAGGTGCTGGCCCGCTTCGAGGCGGCGTTGCAGCAGCAGCCGGGCTTTGGAGGCCTGCACTTCAAGCACAACGCCTGCGAACGGCCGCCCTTCAGCCTGCTCAAGGTCTCCACCAAACGCGAGATCGTCGCCTTCGGCATTCCTGGCGTCAGCGGCGGCGAGGCAACCGACACCCATGTCAGCCCGCAGCGCTGGCGCGAGTTGCTGGACGATCCCGACACCGTCGTGCTGGACAACCGCAACACGTTCGAGTTCAAGCTCGGGCGTTTCCGGGGCGCCATCGACCCGGGTGTGGCGCATTTCCGCGATTTCCCGGCCTATGTCGAGGCACACCGTGACGCCTGGCAGGGCAAGACGGTCGCCATGTACTGCACCGGCGGCATCCGTTGCGAGAAGACGGCGGCCTGGATGCAGGCCCAGGGGCTGAAGGTGGCCCAGCTCGACGGCGGCATCCTGAACTTTCTCGAGGCCTTTCCGGATGCCGCGGCCGACTGGCAGGGCGAGTGCTATGTCTTCGACAAGCGCATCGCCATCGATGCCGCCGGTCGCGAGACCGGCACGACGGCAGAAGAGGTCTTCGCCGACCCGGGCGACGCCTGGCGCCTGGCGCGGGCGCGGCGGCTGGACCCGGGCGGCTGAACCGTCAGGCAGGCATGGCCTCGGGCGCAGGCATGGCGCGCGCCACCTCGACCACCTGGCCGCCCCTCAGCTGCACGACGCGCTGCGCACCCGCAATCGTCTCCGGCCGGTGGGCAATGATGAGGCGGGTCAGCTGCATGTGCGCGATGGCCGCGGTGACGGCCCGTTCGTTGACCAGGTCGAGGTGGCTGGTGGCTTCATCCAGGGCCAGCACGCGTGGCTGCTTGTACAAGGCCCGGGCCAGCAGCAGGCGCTGCTTCTGACCGCCCGACAGGCCCGAACCGAGGTCGCCGACCAACGTTTCATAGCCCATCGGCATGCGGCGGATGTCGTCATGCAATTGCGCCATCTGAGCGCAGGCCTGGATGCGCTCACGATCAGGCTGCACGTCGAAGAAGGCGATGTTGTCGGCCAGGCTACCGGTCAACAGCGCGTCCTCCTGCATGACCGTGCCGACCTGGCGCCGGAAGTTCTGCCAGCCGAGATGGCGCACGGGCTGCCCGCCGTAGAAGACCTCGCCTTCCGTCGGCTTGAGCAGGCCCAGGGCGAGCTTCAGCAGCGTCGTCTTGCCCGCGCCGGACGCACCCACCACCGCCACGCTTTCGCCGGCCGCGATGCTGAAGCTGGCGTCTTTCAGGATCCAGGGCTCGCCCTCGCCATAGCGAAAGCTCACGCCCTGCAATTCGATGCTGGGAGCCAGGTGGGCCAGGTCGTGCGAAGGTGCCGCGTCCTTCTCCGGAGGCTCCAGACAGATGTCGGCCAGGCGCTCGGCATGCATGCCCAGCATCTTCAACTCGACTGCCTGGTTGATGAGGGCGGCCACGCGGGTGGTGAACTGGGTCTTGTAGCCGATGAAGGCGAAGAGCATGCCCACCGTGAATGTCGCGCCGGACGCCGATCCGTCCATCACCAGGCGCGCGCCCAGCCACAGCACCAGGAGTTGCTCGAGCCCGAAGAAGAAGCCGCTGGCGGTGGAGAACAGCATGGCCAGGCGCGCGGTGCGCAGGTCGCGGTTCTGCACGTCGACCAACAGGTTCTGCCATTGGGCGCGTCGCTCGGCTTCGCGGCCGAAGAGCTTCAACGGTGTGATGGCCCGCAGCGTTTCCAGGAAATGGCTGTTCTCCCTGGCCGCCGCCACCAGCCTTTCCGCGGACGCATTGCGCAGCGGGGCGTAGGCCGCCCAGCGCAAGGCGCCATAGGCTGCCACCGTGCCGACGGTCACGCCTGCCAGCATGGGCGCGTAGACCAGCATCATCACGAGGGCGGCGACGGCCATCACGCCGTCCAGCACGGCCTCGATGGCCGCGGTGGTCAGGGTCTTCTGGATGGCCTGCACGGCGCCGAAACGCGAAGTGATGTCACCCAGGTGCCGGCGCTCGAAGAAGTCCACCGGCAGCTTCAGCAGGTGGGTGAAGACGTTGCTGGCCCACTGCAGGGACAGCGTCTGCGACAGCACCACCACCATCCAGGAACGCGCCAGACCGATCAGCGTCTGTGCCAGCAGCAGCAGGCCGAAACCGAGAGCCAGCACCGTCAGCAGGCTGCTGTCGGCGGCCGTCAGCACCTCGTCCACCACCAGTTGCTGGAACAGCGGCGCGACCAGGGCGAACACCTCCAGCACGGCCGCGACGAGCAGGATCTGCAGCAGCGAGCGCCCGAGGCCTGAGACATGTCCGGTCAGCCTCGCCAGGCTCACCCGTGGAGCGGGCGCCTGCGGCGTGAAACCGGTGGCCGGCGTCAGCTCCAGCGCCACGCCGGTGAAGTGACGTGACACCTCGGCCATGGGCAGTTTGCGCGTGCCGACGGCGGGGTCCAGCACCGTGACGGCGCTGCCGGAGACCTTCTTCAGGACGACGAAGTGGTTGAGGTCCCAGTGCAGGATGCAGGGCAGGTCCAGCTGGTGCAGGTTGTCCAGCTCGAGCCGCAGCGCCCGGCCCGAGAAGCCCAGGTCAGCCGACAGGGCCAGCAGGTCGCGCGCCGTCAGCCCGCGACGCCCGACGCAGCGTGCCCGCCTCAACTCGGCCAGCATGCCGTGCCGGCCGTGATGGGCAGCGATGTCGGCGATGCACATCAGCCCGCATTCGCCGGCCTCCAGCGATGGCAGTTCGTAGGCCACTCGCGTCAGGGCTCACGCCGGATTCGGGTCAGCGTCAGCGACGCCTCGTCGGTGCCGGGCTCGACGCGCAGCTCGAAGACGCGGCTCGGTCGCACGACCAGGGTGGCCGCGGCCTGCACCTCGTCATCGATGCCGACGAGGAGGCGCTCGATGCGGCCATCCCGCAGCTCCAGCTTCACATCAGCCACGCTGGCCGAGGTGGGGGTTGCCGAGCCTTCCGCCCTGGGGATGCGCGGCACCTCGCCCTGGAAGTAGGCACGCAGCGCCGCCGCGGGACGGGGAATGAAGATCAGTCGCCCCTGCCGCTCGCCGCTGTCGGAGGGCGTCAACAGCAGTCCCTCCTGCCTGAACTGGGCCAGGAAGTTGGCCAGGCCGACGTCAAGATCGAGCGTCGACAGCAGCTGCTCGGATGCCGCCGCCAACCGGTAGCGCGTGCCCACCGGCGCCGGCGGTTCGGTGGCCCTGGCCGTGCGTGCGTGCTCGGCGTTCAAGGCTGCCAGCTCCGCCTGCGCCTCGGCGTCGGTCAGACCGCCCAGACGTGAGCGCTCCGCCTCGCTCATCAGGCCGGTGGCCAGCGGATAGAGGCGAAAGCCCGCCGCACCAACCGCCTCGAATTGGGTGGCAAACCATTGCGGCTGCTGCCGCGCCATCATCAGCCGGTCCCAGGCGCGGGCCGCCAGCCTGACCAGCGCGGGTTGGCCCGGGAACAGCGCCTGGCCCTGGACGGCCAGCGCATAGGACAGCCGCAAGGTCGGTTCGTCACCCGCATGCAGCAGGATCAGCGCGGCGCAGCGGTAGTCCTCGAGCTGGCGGATGCGCTGCTGCTTCAAGGCCTGCCGCACGTGCTGCTGGCGCTGCGCATCCCTGCGGGCAATCTCGTCCCAGCCCGTGCCGTTGCCGCGGCCATCGCCATGGGCGGTGTAGGTTTCTCGGTCGGCCTGGTCGGCACGGCAGTCGGCGGCCAGCAAGGGCGCCGCATGGGCCGCCTGGCAGCCTGTCCAGAACAGCGCCAGCATGAAGAGGGCCAGCGTTGCCGCACGGCGTGCCGGGGCGAGAAGCCGCGTTGAAACGAGAGAGGAAGCGTTCATGGGTGTCACGGGGTGACGGGGTGCGCAGGCAGGGCGGCTGCGGCCACATCGCTCAGCGCGACGGCGCCGGCCCAATCGCTGCGCCCGATCAGGAAATCGCAGAAGGGTTTCAACACCGGTACATCGGGATTCTGGTACTCGATCCACAGGAACTGCCCGGCTTCATTGACCTCCAGGAAGTAGAACTCCTGATCGGCGGTTTCGAGGATGTCGAAGGCGCCAAACGCCAACTGGGTGGCATCCATGAATTGCGTCAGGCGTTCCCGCAGGGCGTCCGGGATGCGGGCGGGCGTCACCCGCAGCGTGTGGTGTTGGCCGGCGCGCCAGTCGTGCAGGTCGTCGAAGTCATGTTGCGACTGCACGGTGACGGCGATGCAGCTCATCCCGAAGAGGGTGACGCGGTATTCCCGCACGGCGGGGATCAGCTGCTGGAAGATGCCGGGCGCGCGCCGGATCGACGGCGCGTGATCGAGGATGTCCTGATGCGAGACCTTGGCGGTGAACAGGGCGTGGATGGCTTGCCTGCTGCTGCCGTTGGGCGTCGCCCAATGCACGGGGGACAGCGACTTGAACGCAATGCTGCCGGCGTGCCCGGCGAACGCGACGACTTCGGCGGGATCGTTGCTGATGATGGTGCGTGGAATCTTCAGGCCGACATGCTGCGCCATGCGCAGCTGAAAGATCTTGCTTTGTGCCTGCAGCTTGGCCGTCAGCGGATTGACGTGTCGCGCATGCGAGGGCAGGGCGAACTGGCAAAACTTCCAGAACTCGTGCGTTTCCTGCCTGGAGATCTTGTCGTCAACGGCGTCGAGGCCGGGCTCGTAGTTGCCGGGCTGGCCGCGGCGGCGCAGCCAGACCGTACGGATGCTGGAAGCGGGCGTGCCGTTGACATGATGCCGCTCGCCGCTGTCATCGAAGGCATGGCTGAGCGTCTGCTCCCGGGGCAGCCGGTCGCTCGCCAGCCGGGTGGTCTGGACGCCGTGCGCGTGGAAGGCGTGCTCGACGAGGTTGGCGTGGACGTCGCGGCTTTCGGCAACGATCAGAAGTGTCATGGGGCGTTTTCCAGAGAGGTTGAGCCCACGTCCGTGGGCTCAACACTGCATCAGCGGGCTGAAGCGTCAGTCGTTGTCGCGGCCGTAGTCGGCTTCGCACATGTCGGCGCCCGCGAAGTCCGAGGGGTTGCCCAGGGCGGCGCAGCCGGTGAACATGTAGCGGCCGGTCTGGGCGCCGCCGATTTCGCCGAGTTCTTCCGGGGTCAGCTCGACGGCCACGGCGCGATGCAGCAGCTGGTTGCGCTTGGAAGACGCGGGCTTGGTATAGATGCTCATGATGTCCTGATTGAAAAAGTCGCCGAATTCTTTAGGCTCCGTCGGCAACGTTGCGGAGGATGCTGGGCCCTCTGCGGGCTGTTCAAGTCGCTCGCGACCTGGCAATGGCCAGAACCGGCTCCAGCAGCCATTCCCACACCCGCCGGCGGTCCTGCTGGATGTCGGCATCCAGCCGCATGCCGGCGGCCAAGGGGGTGGGCTGGCCGTAGGCCATCAGGTGCTGCGCCGGCAGGCGGGCCGTGATGCGGAACATGGGCTCGGTCGCCTGGGCTGCCACCGGCAGGTCGGCGGGGGCGATGGGGCTGCGGCTGATGGCAATCACCTCGCCGCGAGCCATGCCGAATTTCTGGTACGGGAATGCGGCGTAGCGCAGCCAGACGGTCTGGCCGGGTCTGACGAATCCGAAGGTCCGGCTCGGAGCGAACAGGTGGGCCTGCAACTCGGCGGCGTCGGCGGCTGGTGCCGCGGCCTGCGTGGCCGGGACCAGGCTCAGCACGGTCTGTGCCGGTTGCACGGCCTGGCCGCTGGCCAGCAGCAGGGCGCTGATGCGGCCCGCCTGAGGGGCCGTGATGACGACGCCGTGACGCCCCTCGGCGTCTGCCGCTTCTTCTCGCAGGGCCGCGAGGTTGCGGTCGATCTGAGCCAGCGCCGTCTGCGCCTGGGTCGCGAGCGCCTGCCGGTCGGCGTGCACGCTTTGCAGGTCGCGTTGGAGGGCTTGCAGGTTGCGCTGTGCATTGCGCTCGCGCAATTGCAGGTCGAGCAGCTCTTCCTCGCGCTGCTGCACCTGTGCGGCGGCGACGAAGCCGTCGCGAGCCAGCTGCTGGTGACGCTCCAGCGTCTTCTGAGCGAGTTGCAGGCGGAGATGGTGTGTCTCCAGCTCCGCCATCGCCTGGCGCTCTTCCGCCTGCAGGCTCTGCTGCCGCTGCGCCGCGCTGTCCAGCCGCTGCGTCAGGCTTTGCTCGGTGAGACGTCGCTCGGTCTCCAGGCTGGCCCGCCGCGCCTGCAGTGCCTGGGTCTGGATGGCCGACGCGTCGCCCGCTGCGGTGATGCGTTCGCTGACCAGGCGCATCAGGGGTTGGCCCGCTTGCACCAGGGTGCCTTCGCTCACCAGCACATCGGCCACGACACCCGCCTGCGGCGCGCTGACATTGATCAGGCCGCCCGCCGGCAGCAGCATGCCGTGCACCGTTGCCTTGCGCGTCACCTCGCCCCAGGCAGCGAACGCGGCAAGCGCACCGGCGAGGGCCAGCGCGCCACAGGTCACCAGCATGAAGCCCGGCGGCCGGCCCACGCGGATGCTGCCCAGCCACTGCGACTGCGCGGCTTGCAGCACTTCGGGGCGAAACAGCGGCGGGCGGGTGACGGCGGGATCCGGCAAGGGCATCAGGGCGCGAGAAAGGGCTTCGTGGGCCGAGTCCGGCATCGCACTTGATCGGGCGGGGCCGGGCTTTCAGGAGGCGGGATGGTTCTCAGCTGTGATGCGGCTGCCAAGCCCCCTAGGACGAAAGGCGCCGGGGCTGCCGGCATCGGTTACGTGCGCAACTACCACGGACGCCCATGTAGCGATTGCGCGGGCGGGTGAATCCTGCCGTGGAGCTGTCGGCGCCCTTTCGCAACGGCGCTGCCGGCGTGACAGGGCCCGCCTCCAGCACCGCGGTCCCCCCTTGCTTGAAGCGCGGGAACCGGCGTGGCCCGTTGCGGTCAGCGACGCCTTTTGGGTGGCCGCAACAGCGGCGGTCGCAGGATTTCGGGACGGAATAGCCCGGATGCGGGGCCGGCGCGCCGAAAGCAGACCGGAATCGGCCACGGAGGATTGATTCCCACAGCTCGGAACAAAGCTTCCGGGCCCCGGCCGATGCGCCTGGCCGCAAACGCCGACAATGCGACCGCGCGCCGCTTGCGCGCACCGCAAACTGTCATTCGATGTCTCACCTGATCGTCCACGGCGGCACGCCCCTCTCGGGCCGCATCACCCCCTCGGCCAACAAGAACGCCGTCCTGCCCATCCTCTGCGCGACGCTGCTGACCAAGCAGCCGGTGCGCCTGCGTGGCGTGCCCGAGATCACCGACGTGAAGAAGATCGTCGAGGTCTTCCGCAAGCTCGGCTCCCAGGTCGAGCTGGATTTCAAGACCGGCATCCTCGACGTCCACCACGAGCACACCCGTTTCGACCCCAACGTCGATCGCCTGCCGGAGGAGATGCGCTCTTCCATCATGCTGGTGCCCGGCCTGATGGCCCGCTTCGGCGCCGCCCGCATCGAGGACGACGTCAAGGGCTGCACCCTGGGCGCGCGCGAGATCGACCCGCACGTGGAAGTCTTCGAGCGCTTCGGTGCCCAGGTTGAGCGCCTGCCCGACGGCCTCATCCTGCGCGTGCACCGGCCGCTGACGGCCAATGCCCACTGGACCGACTACGCCTCGGTGACGACGACCGAGAACTTCGTGCTGTGCGCGGCCCTGGCCGACGGCGTGTCCACGCTGACCAATGCCGCCAGCGAGCCCCATGTGCAGGAGTTCTGCAACTTCATGTCGCGGCTGGGCGCCAAGATCGAGGGCCATGGCACGTCCAAGCTGAAGATCACCGGTGTCGACCAGCTCGGCGGCGCCGACTACACCTTCACCGAGGACTTCCACGAGATCGTCACCTTCCTGGCCCTGGGCGCCATCACCGGCGGCGATGTGCAGGTCAAGAACGGCGCGCCAGAGATGTTCCCGCTGCTGGACCGCACCTTCGCCAAGTTTGGCGTGCAGATCGTGCACGAGGACGGCTGGAGCCGCTGCGTCACCAACGGTCCGCTGAAGGTGAAGGAACCCTTCACGCGCAACATCCTGCAGAAGGTCGAAGCCGCGCCCTGGCCCTATGTGCCGGTGGACCTGCTGCCCATCTTCGTCGCGCTGGGCGTCAAGGCCGAGGGCAGCGTGATGTTCTGGAACAAGGTCTATGACGGCGCCATGGGCTGGACGTCGGAGCTGGCCAAGTTCGGCGCCCACGCCTTCCTCAGCGACCCGCACCGCATGATCACCTTCGGCGGCAAGCCGCTGAGCCCGACCGAGGTCGAAAGCCCCTACATCATCCGCGTCGCCATCGCGCTGCTGATGGTGGCGGCCAGCATCCCCGGCAAGAGCGTGATCAAGAACGCGACGCCCATCCGCCGCGCCCACCCCAATTTCGTCGAGCACATCTGCGAGCTTGGCGCGCGAATTGAATGGGTGGAAGGGGATTAAGTGCGTCTCTGGCTAGCGGCCGCATGCCTGGGGGCTTCGGCCGTCCAGGCGGCGCCGCCGCCCGCTGACACCATCCGCTGGGTGGCTCAGGACGTGCCGCCCCACTTCAGCTTCGTGCAGGGCCGCCCACCGCGTTCGGTGGCCGAGCTGGGCCGCGGCGAGGTGGACGGCTTCATGCGCGTGCTGCTGGCGCGCATGCCCGAGTTCAAGCACGAGTTCGTCGAGGCCAGCACGGCCCGCTACGAGGCCGAGAGCCGGCGTGGCGAGACCCTGTGCTCGACCATGCATGTGCGCACGCCGGCGCGCGCGGACTGGCTCTACTTCTCGCATCTCTACCCGCCGCTGATCTCGCGCGAGATCCACGTCATCGTCAGGCGCGAGTCCATGGACAAGGTGACGCAGGGTCGGCCGCCGGACGGCCGCCTGGTGCTCGCCGATCTGCTCAAGCGCGCGGACCTGAGCGTGCTGCTGGCCCGCGATCGCGCCTTTGGCACGCATCTCGACAATCAGCTGGCTCAGCATGTCGTGCCGCGCCTGGCCGTCGGCGCCAAGCTCAGCAGCCAGCTGCTGGACATGCTGCGCGCGGGGCGCATGGACTACACGCTGGAGTACCCGACCGTGGTCAAGGACTACCTCGAACGCGTCGGCGACCCCGGTGCCCTCATCGCCCTGCCCGTCGTCGAAGGGCTGAGCACACCGCTGGCGACGGTGTCCTGCAGCCGCACACCCGAGGGCAAGCGCCACATCGAGGCCATCGACGCCGCGGTGCGCAAACTGGCCAGCGAGCCCAACCGCGAGGCCTGGGTGCGCGAGTGGCGTGGCAACCGCGCCGATCCCCAGGACATGAAGCGGCTGAACGCCTACATGGACGAGCGCGCCCGCGGCGGGCCGCGCATCGAGTAGTGGCCCGACCGCCCAAGCCGGCGCTGCCGCTGCGCGACGGTGTGGCCGCCAGCGCCGTCTTCTGCCCGCCCGGCCGCTGGGCGACGACAACGGCCTTCCTCGTCGAACGCCTGCCGCGCGTGGACGACTGGCCCGAGCGCGTCGTGCGTGGCGACGTGGTGGACGACGACGGCCGCCCGGTCGCCGATGCGCCTTACCAGGGCAATCGCCGCGTCTACTACTGGCGCCATCTGGACGTCGAACCCGACATTCCTTTCCGCGAGCGCATCGTCTTCCAGGACGAGCATCTGCTGGTCGCCGACAAGCCGCATTTCCTGCCCGTCACGCCCAGCGGCCTCTATGCCCGCCAGACGCTGATGGCGCGGCTGCGCCAGGCCACCGGCCTGGCCGACCTCAACCCCGTGCACCGGCTGGACCGTGAGACGGCCGGCCTGGTCGTTTTCAACCTGCGGCGCGAAGAGCGCGGCGCTTATCACCAGCTGTTCCGCGAGCGCGTCGTCGACAAGGTCTACGAAGCCATCGCACCGGTGGGTGCCGGGCCCTGGCCGCGTGTCGTGCGACACCGCCTGGCCGAGCCGCCGGGCGACAACTTCATGCAGATGCAGGTCGTCGACGGCGAACCGAATGCCGAGACGTGGATCCACCTCGTCGAAGTCCTGCCGGACGGTTTGGCGCGCTACGAGCTCAGGCCCAAGACGGGCCTGCGCCACCAGCTGCGCGCCCAGATGAATGCCCTGGGCCTGCCCCTGGTGGGCGACCGCATCTACCCGGTGCTGCAGCCCCACGAGAATCCGCCGCGCTTCGACGCGCCGCTGCAATTGGTTGCACGTGCGATTGCTTTCCTGGACCCCGTCACGGGCTTGCAACGCAGCTTCAGCCGAGACGCCCTGACAATCGCGGCGCCATGAACGCGCCCAACCCTCAAGCCCAGGTCCAGGAACTGCGCCGCCAGCTGCAGTCCCTGCTTGATGCCGCCAAGGCCAACGAGCGCAAGCTGGACCGCTTCGATGCGCTGGAGCGACGCCTCATCGCCGTGACCTCGATGGAGGAACTGGTCAACCTGCTGCTTGTCGACTGCCGCGAGGATTTCGGCCTGGACGCGGCCGAGCTCTTGCTGCTCGACCCCGACGAGGAGCTGCGCCGCGCCCTGCCGGCCCTGCCCATGATCAAGGCGCCCCAGCTGCTGGACGGCCATGGCCCGCTGAAGGACCTGTTCGGCGCGGCGCGCACCACCCGCCTGGTCAACCCGGGCCCGGATGAGGGCCTGCTGGCCAAGGCCTTCCCGCCCGAGGCCGGCATCCGCTCGGCGGCCCTGCTGCCGCTGATCCGCCAGGGCCTGCTGATCGGCAGCCTGCACTTCGGTTCGTGCGACCCCGAGCGCTACGACGCCGCCTCCGGCACCAAATTCCTCGACCGGCTCTCGGCCATCGCGGCCATCGCCATCGAGAGCATGCTCAACCGCGAGCGCCTGCGTCGCGCCGGCATGACGGACGGCCTGACCGGCGTGCACAACCGCCGCTACTTCGACCACCGCAGCCTCATCGAGTTCAGCCAGGCCGTGCGCCACCGTTACCCGCTGGCCTGCCTGTTCCTGGACATCGACCACTTCAAGGCCATCAACGACCGCCACGGCCACCCGGTCGGAGACGAGGTGTTGCGCCAGGTGGGTGGGCTCATCCTGCGCTCGCTGCGCACCGGCGACCTGGCCGCGCGCTATGGCGGCGAGGAGTTCGTCGTGCTGCTGCCGCGCACCGACCTGGCCGGCGCCTGCGAGGTGGCCGAGCGCATCCGCCTGATGGTGCAGGAGGCGCCCTTCGTGACGCCCGAGGGCGGCACCGTCGGCGCGACGCTGTCGGCCGGCCTGGCCATGCTGAGCCCCGGCGCGACGAGCTTTGCCGAGCTGCTGTCGGCCGCCGACCGCGCCCTCTACGAAGCCAAGCGCGGCGGGCGCAACCGCACCGTTGCCGATGCGGCGAGTGAGTCAGCCTGCGATGCATGAAACGAAGGGAATGCGGGTCGAGCGCCGGGCCGCTCCCAAGCCGGCCCGTCTGGCGATGTGTTCGCGGCTCAATGCCCAGAGCATCGCCGTCCCCCCAGGGGGACCGACCGGGCTGCCCGCGTTCAGCGCGGCAGACCGGGCGAGGGGCTCACTTCAGCCACTGCAGTTGCATCGTGAACATGTCGCCGCGGCTGCCGTAGGTCTTGCCCCAGAGATAGGCCGCGTTCAGCGTCACGGTGTCTGGGCCTTCGTCCCACAGCGTGACCAGCAGGGCCGGGCCGGCTCGGTGTGATTGCCTGGCCCGCGGTGCCCAGTCGTTCCACTGCCCGACCTCGCTGAAGCCTTCGGCACCGACGCGCCAGCCCGGCGCCACGCGGTAGACGCCGCGCCATTGCAGCTTGAGCCGCGTGTCGCGCTTGTCGCTGTCGTACTCCCAGAAGGCGTTGGCATTGAGCTTGAGCCGGCCGAGGTCGGTCTGCCAGACGGGGCCCAGCTCCAGCGCGTGGGTCTTGTCCTCGCGGTTGTGCACCAGCTGGGCGTGGAGGGCCAGGTCATAGGGCTTTTCGCCCTGGGTCAGCATGAGTTCGTTGATCCAGTTCCAGGTTTCCAGCTTGGAACCCCGCAGCGTCTCGCCCTCCCAGCTGGCCAGCAGCCGCGTCGTCCAGCGCGTGTTGACGCCCCAGCTCACCCCCAGTTCGGGCCAGAGCGTGGCCTTCTCGTCCGGTGCCTTGACGGTCCAGTAGCGCAACTCGGTGCCGATGCGGCCCGCCTGGTCGTAAGGGGTGACGACGTAATAGCCTGGATCGGCCATGGCGGGGCCGGCCAGTGCCAAAAACAGCGGACAAGGCCAACTTCGCACGGTCATGATGCGCACACTCTAGGGGGCTGAATCACAATGGCCGGACCATGAAAACCCTGCTGCCCCTCCTGTTCGCCCTCGGACTCGCCGCCACCGCCCAGGCCGGCCCGGCGCTGGATCGCATGCAGTCCACCGGACGCATCGTGCTGGCCCACCGCGAGTCATCCGTGCCCTTCAGCTATCTGCTGCCCGATGGCCGGCCCGTCGGCTACGCGGTCGACCTCTGCCTCAAGGTGGCCGAGGCGGTGCGCCAGAAGCTGAAGATGAAGACGCTGAGCCCGCAGTTCCTGCTGGTGACGCCGGCCAACCGCATCCAGATGGTGGTGGACGGCAAGGCCGATATGGAATGCGGCTCGACGACCAACAACGCCGAGCGCCGCGAGAAGGTCAACTTCACCGTGCCGCACTACATCACCGGCGCCCGCTACCTCGTCAAGGTCGACAGCGGCATCACCGACCTGGCCCAGTTCGAGAACAAGATCCTCGTCTCGACCAAGGGCACGACGCCGATGAAGTCGATCAGCCAGGCCAACAACGAGCGCGCCCTGCACATCAACATCATCGAGGCGCCCGATCACGCCAAGGCGATGGAGATGCTGGCCGGTGGTCAGGCCGACGGCTTTGTCATGGACGACGTGCTGCTCTACGGCCTGGCTTCGGCGCGGCCCGACGCCGCCAAGTTCCGCGTCGTCGGCAAGTTCCTGACCATCGAGCCGCTGTCCATCGTGCTGCCCAAGAACGACCCGGAACTCAAGGTCATCGTCGACGAGGAGATGAAGCGCCTCATCACCAGCCACGAGGCCTATGCCATCTACGAACGCTGGTTCATGAAGCCCATCCCGCCCAAGAACACGGCCATGAACCTGCCGATGAACTATCTGCTCAAGGACTTCTGGAAGTACCCGTCGGACCAGGTTCCTTACTGAGTTCGGACCCGTCGACGTACAACACTCCCTGCAGACAAACCCCGAGCGAAGGGGTGGGGGGCGGCCGTGACAATTTGTGTGCAGTCACCGCCGACCCATGAGCACCGATTCCCCCGCCGAAACCCTGGACCGCGTCAGCCCGCGGCGGCTGGGTTCGCTGCGGCTGAGGTTGAGTCTGGGTGTGCCGCTGCTGACCGCCATCATCGTGGCCGTCTTCGAATGGAGTCTGGGCAGCTTCGAATCTCCGTCTGAAGGCCTGGCCCGGTCCGCCTGGCTGGTGCTGCTGCTGAGCGCCGCCCAGCTGCTGCTCATCGAGGCTTTGCTGCTGCGCCCCCTGCGCGAGCTGGCGGCCGGTTGCGAGGCCATCGAGTCCGCCCCGATACCGTTGACGCCCGACACCCAGGTGACGCCTCGCCTGACCGCCGAGCTGGATCGCATCGGCCATGCCATGCAGCGCGTGCGCGGCTCGCTGTGGCAGCAGGACCAGGACGCCCGGGAACTGCGCCGCGAGCTGACCCAGCAACGCCATTTGCTCGAGGAAGCACATGCGGCCCTGGAAGCCAACCAGCGCGAGCTGGCCAGCCTGGCGCGTGTCGACGCGCTGACCGGCATCGCCAACCAGCGCGCCTTCGACGAAGCCCTGCGCCGCGAGTTCAAGCGCGCCCAGCGCCTGCGCGGCCTGCTGGCCGTGGCCGTGCTGGACCTGGACCAGTTCAAGCAGTTCAACCTGACCCACGGCACGCAAGTCGGCGACGCGGCGCTGCAGCGTGTCGCAGCCCTGCTGAGCGAGCGCTTCAAGCGCGACACCGACATGGTGGCCCGCCTCGGTGGCGAGGAGTTCGTGGCCCTGCTGCCCGGCTTCGGCATGGCCGAGGCCCAGGGCGTGCTGGAGTCGCTGCGGGACGAGTTGCGCGCGCTGCGCCTGCCCGACGGCCAGGGCAGCCTGACGCTGAGCGTGGGCCTGGCCGCGGCCAGCCCGGCGCATCCTTACCTGAGCGCCCAGGCGCTGCTGCAGGCGGCCGACGAGGCGCTCTACATCGCCAAGCATGCGGGCCGGGACCGGCTCAGCCTGGCTGCTTGAGCCGAGGGGTCAACGGGCCCTCACTTGCGAAGATAGCGCGACAGGATGCGGTCGTAGTCGCTGGCGCCACCCTTGGCGGTCTTCTTGGCGGCGTCCAACCCCTGCTGCAGGCGTTTGAGGTAATCGGCGTTGACGGCGGCGTTGCAGGAGAAATAGTTGTCGCTGCCGCGGATCTGGCCATCGAAGCGGTAGCGCTCCGGCGCGATCTCGAGGCTGTTCAGCGTCCAGCGCATGACGGCCTCGCCATAGACCCAGCCGTCCACCCGCCCGGCCAGCATCATGCGCGCCGCGATGACGGGGTCGGCCACGCGGTGGATGCGCGCCTCCTCGGCGCCCAGGGTGCGCGCGGTCTCTTCGGAAAAGTCGCCGCGGATGACGACGACATCGCTGCCGGCCAGCGGCTTGTCTCCCGCGGGCCAGGGGGCTGCCGGGGTCCTGCGCCCGACGGCGAGGTCGGCCGACAGGAAGGGCCCCACCCATTGGTACTGCTTTTCTCGGGCCGGCGTGCGCGTCATCGCCGTCACGCAGGTGGGAGCAGCCCCCGCCAGCACCTGCAGCACGCGTGGCCAGGGCAGGAAGAGAGGCGTGCCTTCGGGCAGATTGGCCTGGGCCTGTGCGGCCTTCATCAGATCCACCGCCACGCCGGCCGGTCCGCTGGGGCCGACAAAGCTGAAGGGGGGATAGGGCTCGCTCAGCCACTGCACCGCCTGGGCGGTGTCGGCTGTTGCAGGCGTTGCGGTCGTTGGAATTGGCTGGGCCGGGACGCTGCCCGCAGCCGCGGCGCAGACTCCCGCGCACAGGATCCGGGCGTTCCGCATGCAGCCTCCTCGTTGTGCTGGCTGATGCGTCGATGCTAAGGGCCTGCCGGCCCGCCGGGAAGAGACTTCAGCGGCCGTGCTCTTGAGCGGCCAGCAGCTGCTCGTTGACGCGGCGGGCTGCGCGCAGCACCAGGGTTTCGTCCAGTTGGGCCTGCGGCGCGATCTGGCTGGCGATGTCGTCGAGCTGGTCGGGGTGGTTCAGCAGGGCCCAGGCCACCGTCGAGATGGCGGCGACGCTGCGACGGGCCAGGCTTTCGGGCATGGTCAGCGAAGCCTGGATCTCGACGTGATAGCGCACGCTGGCGACGGCGGCCGGGGCCAGGCCCCAGCTCTCGCAAAGCGCGGCGCCGAGGGCGTCATGGCTGACGCCGAAGGCCGTCTTTTCCAGCTCCACCAGCTCGGCGTCGCGCGTTGCCGCGCGCAGCATGGCGGGGTAATGGGTGGGCGCATGGCGGTAGAGCACCGCCTTGCCGCATTCCTCGAACAGGCCGGCCGAGTGGGCGGCCCAGGGGTCCACGCCCAGCATCTGGCCCATGCGGCCCATCAGCAGGCCGCGCTGGGAGGCGCGTGTCCACACGGCTTCGAGTTCGGCGGCAGCCGGGAAGGCGGCGCGCAGGCCCATCTCGAAGGTGATGGCCGCCACTTCGCGCATGCCGAGATAGGTGAGGGCCTGGTGCACGGTCTGCACCCGGCCGCGCAGGCCGTAGAGGGAGGAGTTGACCGCCTTCATGACGGCGGCGGCCAGCGCCATGTCGGTCTCGACCAGAGAGGACATGGCCTGCAGGTCGATGTCCTCGGCCGCCATCAGCAGCGAGAGCTTGACCAGGACCTCGGGCTGGGTCGGGATCTCGATGTCCAGATTGCGCAGTTGAGGATCGACGGGCATGGTGAATGGATCTTCCGGGGAATGCCCGATGGTAGATCAGCGGAAGAAGGCGTCCCAGGCTGTTTTGAGGATGAGGGCCCCCACGACGATGACAAAAACGCTCCGCACGAAGCCGGCACCGTGTTTCAGGGCGAGACGGGTGCCAGCCAAGCTGCCCGCCACATTGGTCACGGCCATCACGGCGGCGACATGCCACCAGATGTGGCCCTTGCTGACGAACAGGGCGATCGCGAACGCGTTCGTCAGCAGATTCATCAGCTTGGCCGTGGCCGAGGCATGCAGGAAGTCGTAGCCCAGCAGCCGCACGAACAGGAAGACGAAGAAGCTGCCGGTGCCCGGGCCGAAGAAGCCGTCGTAGAAGCCGACGCCCAGCGCGATGCCACCTGCCGCCAGCGCTTCCGCACGGCCCGTGAAACGCGGCTTGTGCTCGCGGCCGAGGTCCTTCTTGGCCAGCGTGTAGATCAACACCGCCGCCAGCACCAGCGGCAGGGCCTTGCGCAGCCCGTCGGCGCTGACCAGGGTCAGGGCCCAGGCGCCCGCGAAGCTGCCCGCGCCCGCGAGCACGGCCGCCGGCATCAGCCGCTTCCACGGCAGGTCGACCCGCTTCACATACTGCAGCGTTGCCCAGCCCGTGCCCCACACCGACGCGCCCTTGTTCGTGCCCAGCAGCGTCGCCGGCGCCGCGCCGGGGTAGGTGCTGAACAGGGCGGGCACCAGCACCAACCCACCACCCCCGGCGACTGCGTCAATAAAGCCTGCGAGCAGGGAGGCGAGGGCGACTGTGGCGAGTTCGAGCATGTCTTTGACCAAGTAAGGCGGCCGTGGTGCCTTCAATCGGGCCGAGCGCTGGGCCGCTCCCGAGCCGGCCCGTCGGGCGATGTTGACCGGGCTCGATGCCCGGTCAATCGCCGTCCCCTCGGGGGACCGGTCAGGCACGCCCGCGTCCAGCGGCGCGGGACTGGACGAGGGGCCCAAAGAAAACGGCCACCAAGGGGTGCCTTGGTGGCCGGTGGGATTGTCTTCGGGGTTACGAAGCAACCTTGTGCGCTTGGCGCTTGATTTGTCTCCTCACAACCCGCCCGGCGGCCCTGGACCAAGCCCGGAACCGCGTCGAGTGGCGGAAATGTATTGCCCCGCGACGGTGCATGACACTGGGGTAAGCCCGGGTTCGTTGGCCGCGAAAGGTGCAGGGTGGCACCAAAATTGTGCATCTCCCGGGGCTGGCCAACGCTGCAAGAATGGCCCGGATGCGTGTCTTGTTCCGCCTGCTGTCACTGTCATGGCTGACCCTGCTGAGCGCCTGTGGCGGTGGTGGGGGGGGGGCGGGCGGG
>OUME01000016.1_pt1 | contig 73428 bp, 70 predicted proteins | sample 1690961 | NCBI WGS metagenome assembly OUME01 (sample SAMEA3914864, study PRJEB12502) | metagenome | biome: forest; material: soil | place: USA | collected 2012-03-12 | depth 0.3 m | reverse complement strand
GCATTTTGCCAGCACGTTCTTGCGCAGCGCCTTGATGTTCTCGCGGGCGATGATGTTGGCGCCGATGGCGGCCTGGATGGCCACGTCGTACATCTGGCGCGGGATCTGCTCGCGCATCTTGGCGGCCACGCCGCGGCCGCGGTACTGGCTCTGGCTGCGGTGCACGATCATGGCCAGCGGGTCGACCTTGTCGCCGTTGATCATGATGTCGACCTTGACGACGTCGGCGGCGCGGTATTCCTTGAACTCGTAGTCCATGGAGGCATAGCCGCGCGAAGCCGACTTCAGCTTGTCGAAGAAGTCCAGCACGATCTCGGCCAGCGGAATCTCGTAGGTCAGCATGACCTGCTTGCCGTGGTAGGCCATGTTGAGCTGCACGCCGCGCTTCTGGTTGGCCAGCGTCATGACGACGCCGACATAGTCCTGTGGCATGTAGAGATGCACCGTGACGATGGGCTCGCGGATCTCGCGCATGCGGCCGATGTCGGGCATCTTGGACGGGTTCTCGACCTGGATGACCTCGCCGTCGTTCAACTCGACCTCATAAATGACGCTGGGCGCCGTCGTGACGAGGTCCTGGTCGAACTCGCGCTCCAGGCGCTCCTGCACGATCTCCATGTGCAGCAGGCCGAGGAAGCCGCAGCGGAAGCCAAAGCCCAGGGCCTGGCTGACCTCGGGCTCGTAGCGCAGGGACGAGTCGTTGAGGCTGAGCTTTTCCAGCGCGTCGCGCAGCTGGTCGTACTCGCTGGCCTCGGTCGGGTAGAGCCCGGCGAACACCTGGGGCTGGATTTCCTTGAAGCCCGGCAGGGCTTCGGAGGCCGGGCCGGCATTGTTGGGCAGCTTCTTTTCCAGCGTGACGGTGTCGCCGACCTTGGCCGCGGCCAGTTCCTTGATGCCGCAGATGATGAAACCCACCTCGCCGGCCTTCAGGCCCTCACGGTTCTCGCTCTTGGGCGTGAACACGCCCAGGTGCTCGATCGGGTAGACCGAGTTGGTGTTCATCATGCGGATGCGCTCGCCCTTGCGCAGTTCGCCGTCCACCACGCGCACCAGCATGACGACGCCGACGTAGTTGTCGAACCAGGCATCGATGATCATGGCGCGCGGCGGCGCCTCGGGGTTGCCGCGCGGCGGCGGCATGCGGGCAATGACCGCTTCGATGATCTCGTCGATGCCCATGCCGGTCTTGGCCGAGCAGGGAATGGCGTTGTCGGCGTCGATGCCGATGACGTCCTCGATCTCGGCCTTGGCGTTGTCGGGGTCGGCCGACGGCAGGTCCATCTTGTTCAACACCGGCACGACCTCGACGCCGAGATCCAGGGCCGTGTAGCAGTTGGCCACCGTCTGGGCTTCCACGCCCTGCGACGCGTCAACCACCAGCAGCGCGCCCTCGCAGGCCGACAGCGAGCGGCTGACTTCATAGGAGAAGTCCACATGGCCGGGCGTGTCGATCAGGTTGAGGTTGTAGACCTTGCCGTCCTTGGCCGTGTACTGCAACGCCGCCGTCTGCGCCTTGATCGTGATGCCGCGTTCGCGCTCCAGGTCCATGGAGTCCAGCACCTGCGCTTCCATCTCGCGATCGCTCAAGCCTCCGCAACGCTGAATGATGCGGTCGGCCAAGGTGCTCTTGCCGTGGTCGATGTGGGCAATGATGGAGAAGTTGCGGATGTGATTCATGCTGACCTGCTGCACTTGATCGCCGGACATGCAACCGCTTCAGCCGTTGCACCGAGACTCATATCGCGCAGCGATGTGAAGGCGCGGGAGCGCCGTGTCGGAGGTAAAAAAAAGGCACGTCGAAGAGGCGACGTGCCTTCCAACAAAAGGTATGGCAACTGCTTGTTGGGCTTTCATTGTAGCGAAAAGGCCCAGCCGGGAAGCCGCACCAGCATTGGTTTTCCGGCCGTTGCAGGCTGCCAACAAGGATTTTTAACCACAGCTTATCCACAAGTTCTTGTGGATCGCCTGTGGAAGAAATCCTGGTGTCATGAACGGCCTTCGATTCCACCGTTGGACACCGCTTTCTCAGGCGCGTCGAACCTCGATTTTAGCGGGTGGCGCGAACAATCCGCGCAGAAATACATAAGTTAGCCGGCGCCAACTTCCAAAAACGGTGGACAACTTCAGCCGTCGAGCTGTCCTGTCTTGCCGCATCGCGGAAAGCCCGAGGCGGCGGCTGAGGTTTTGCGCTAGATCAACGGGCCGGTTTCAGCAGCACGAAGCTGGTGACGTCCTCCCGGCGCACGACCAGGTTGAGGGTCTTGGTCTTGTCGGCCTTGGCGATCTGGGCCTGGAAGGCCTTGACCGAGACCACCTCGACGTTGTCCACCGACAGGATGAGGTCGCCCTCGCGCAACCCGGCACGGGCCGCGGCGCCCGTGGCGCTGTCGACCTTGATGCCCGCCTTCAGCTTCAGCTCCTTGCGCTGGGCCTCGGGCACGTCGGACACCTTCAGGCCCAGGGCCGCGCTCGGGGCCACTGCGGGCGCCGGCTCCTTGCTGCCCTCTTCGCTGCCGCTGCCCGCCTTCTTGCTGCGCTCATCCTCGCCGATGGTGACGACGATGTCCTTGGTCGTGCCGCGACGGAAGACGGTCAGCGTGGTCTTGGCGCCGGGCTTCACATTGGCCACCAGGCGGCGCAGGTCAGCCGCCTTGTCGACGACCTTGCCGTCGACCTTGGTGACGACGTCGCCGCCCTCGATGCCCGCCTTTTCGGCCGGGCTGCCGGCAATGACGGAGCGGATGACGGCGCCTTGCGGCTTGCCCAGGCCAATGGCTTCGGCGATCTCCTTGGTCAGGTCATCGGGCAGCACGCCCAGGTAGCCGCGCACGACGCGGCCGCCGGCGCGCAACTCGTCTGCCACGCGGATGGCGTCGGCGATGGGGATCGCGAACGAGATGCCCATATAGCCGCCGTTCTGGCTGTAGATCTGCGAGTTGATGCCGATGACTTCGCCGCGCATGTTGACCAGCGGGCCGCCGGAGTTGCCCGGGTTGATGGCCACGTCGGTCTGGATCAGCGGCAGCAGGTCACCGGTGTCGCGCTGCTTGGCACTGATGATGCCCGCCGTCACCGTGTTCTCGAGGCCGAAGGGCGAGCCGATGGCCATGACCCATTCGCCGACCCTGGACTTGTTGCTGTCGCCCACCTTGACCACCGGCAGGCCGGTGGCCTCGACCTTGACGACGGCGACGTCCGAGCGCTGGTCGGCGCCAATCAGCTTGGCCTTGAGTTCGCGCTTGTCGGTCAGCGTGACGATGACTTCGTCGGCGCCCTGCACCACATGGGCGTTGGTGAGCACATAGCCGTCCGCGCTGAGGATGAAGCCGGAGCCGACGCCACGGCGCATCGGGCCGTCGTCGTCCGGCGTGCCGCCGCCACGCGGCGCACCGCGACGCTGGTTGGGCACGGGGATGCCGAAGCGCTTGAAGAACTCCTGCATCTGCTCGTTCATCTCCGCCTGGCCTTCGGTCATCTTGACCTTCTCGGCAGTGCGGATGTTGACGACGGCCGGGCCGACGCTTTCGACCAGGTCGCTGAAGTCCGGCAGGCCGCGCGGCTGGGCGGCGGCTGGCGTCTGGCCCAAGGCCAGAGCAAGGGCCAGCGCCGTGCTGGAAAGCAGCAGGCGCGTGCGCGCGGGAGTTGGGCGGTTCTCAGCGTGCATATCGGGTTCCCAGGATTCAGCGGGCAAACAGTCGGGGCAAATGGGGGGCCTGCGCCGAGCTTCAAGGACCGGCCTGCGAGGCCGCAGGCTCCGGCAGGGTCAGGCTCCAGTCGATGACTTCGGGCGGCGCATCCGGCAGGGTACGGCCTGCAGCGGTCTGCGCAAAGCTCAGGCCGCTAAGACCCTGCGCGCGCGGTGTTGCCATCGGTGCAATGGCGACTTCCACCCCACCAACGGGCTGCGGACGCTGCAGGCCGATGGCCAGGGCGAAGGCGATGAAGCTGGCCGCCACCGCCAGCGGCGCCAGCCACTCGCGGCGACGCCGGGGCTGGGGCGCCTCGACGGGCATCTGGGCGTGCAGGGCCGCAAGCAAAGACTCGGGCTCGCGATGCAGGGGCGGCAGTTCGGCGCGTAGACCGTCGCCTGCGGCCTGCCACAGCGCCCAGCGTTCGCGCAGCTCGGGGTTGTTCGCCCAGGACGCATTCACGCGCGCCCATTCGGCCGGCGTCGCACGGCCATCCATGACGGCGGACAGGGCCTCGTTCAGCGCGCTGTCGTCAGGGCTCACCATCGCCGCCCTCCCCCGCCGCCCAGCAACGGCCGCAGACGCGCGGCCACGGCCTCGCGCGCGCGGAAGATGCGCGAGCGGACCGTGCCCGGCGGGCAGTCCATCAAATCGCCGATCTCGTCGTAGCTCAAGCCATCCACCTCTCGCAGCAGCAGCGCACGGCGCTGGTCTTCGGCCAGGTCTGCGACGGCGTTGTCCAGTTCCCGGGCCAGCTGGCGACCCGCGAGCAGGGCCTCAGGGGTCGCATCGTCGCTTGGAGCCGCGTCGGTGCCGAAAGTTCCCTCGTCGTCCAAGGATTCGGCAGGCCGCTGACGGGCGCGCTGGCCGTTGTGGCGTTTGGCGGCGTTGATGGCGATGCGGTAGATCCAGGTGTAGAAGGCGCTCTCGCCGCGGAAGGCCGGCAAGGCCCGGTAGGCGGCCAGGAAGGTCTCCTGGCAGAGGTCGGCCACGTCGGCGGGGTCGCGCACGCTGCGCGACAGCAGGCGCTCGACGCGGCGCTGGTATTTCAGCACCAGCATGTCGAAGGCGGCCCGGCTGCCGGCCTGGGCCTCGCGCACCAGCAGGGTGTCGGCGTCCTCGCTCATCGCTGCACGGCGGCAGCTCGTGCCGAGAACAGCGTGGCGCGCAATGCTGCCCACTGCGACTGCTGCTGTCTTGAAAGCGGCAGCCAGCGCGGGCCCGGGGCGGCGCGCAGCAGCAACCAGGCGTCGAGGTCGATCAACACGGCGAGTTGGACAGCGGTTTCATCGTCCCGACCGGGCTCAGCCAGCCACCAGGCCTGGCCGTCCCAGCGCAGGCGTCGCGGCAGCACGGCCGCGGCCCGCCAGGCATAGGCGACGGCCGCCGGCACGGCAAACAGGGTGGGCCAGGCGGAAAGGGTGCAACTGAGAACCCAGGCAGCCAAGCCGCCCGAGGCCAGCGCGGCGACGAGGGCCACAGCGGCCTGAACGGCCGGCTGGGGCTGCAGCTGCACGACGACGGGCGGCGTGCGGCGCATCGCCGGGCAGCGACGTCGTCAGACGCGCTTGAAGATCAGCGTGCCGTTGGTGCCGCCGAAACCGAAGTTGTTCTTCGCCGCGACGTCGATCTTCATCGGCCGCGCCTCGTTGGCGCAGTAGTCCAGGTCGCACTCGGGATCCTGGTTGAAGATGTTGATCGTCGGCGGCGCGACCTGGTCGCGGATGGCCAGGGCCGTGAACACCGACTCGATGCCGCCCGCGCCGCCCAGCAGGTGGCCGGTCATGGACTTGGTCGAGCTGATGACCATCTGCTTGGCGTGATCGCCAAAGGCCAGCTTGATCGCGTTGGTCTCGTTCACGTCACCCAGCGGCGTGGAGGTGCCGTGGGCGTTCATGTACTGGACCTGGTCGGGGTTCATGCCCGCGTTGCGCAGCGCCGCGCGCATGGAGCGCTTGGGACCGTCGACGTTGGGCGCGGTCATGTGGTACGCGTCCGCACCCATGCCGAAACCGGCCAGTTCGCAGTAGATCTTGGCGCCGCGCTTCTTGGCGTGTTCGTACTCTTCGAGCACCAGCACGCCGGCACCCTCGCCCAGCACGAAGCCGTCGCGGTCCTTGTCCCAGGGGCGGGACGCGGTCGCGGGATCGTCGTTGCGGGTGGAGAGGGCCCGGGCCGCGGCGAAGCCGCCGATGCCCAGCGGCGACACCGCACCTTCGGCGCCGCCCGCGATCATCACGTCGGCATCGCCGTACTCGATGAGGCGGCCGGCTTCGCCGATCGCATGCAGGCCCGTGGTACAGGCCGTCACGATCGCCAGGTTGGGACCCTGGAACCCGAAGTTGATGGAGACATGGCCCGAGATCATGTTGATGATCGAGGCCGGGATGAAGAACGGCGAGATGCGGCGTGGGCCGCGGTTCATCAGCTCGGTGTGGGTGTCTTCGATCAGCGGCAGGCCGCCAATGCCCGAACCCACGAGCACGCCGATGCGCTCGGCCTGTTCTTCGGTCAGCTGGTCTCCGGTAGGAATGCCGGAGTCACGCACCGCCTGGAAAGCCGCCGCCAGCCCGTAATGGATGAAGCCATCCATGTGCCGGGCTTCCTTGGCGGGGATGTAGTCCTCGATGTTGAAGCCCTTGACCTCACCCGCGAAGTGGCATGCCAGATTGCTGGCATCGAAACGGGTGACGGTGGCAATGCCGGAACGACCGGCGAGGATATTGGCCCAACCCTCGGCAACAGAGTTGCCGACGGGACTGATCAGGCCAAGACCGGTGACGACAACGCGACGACGGCTCATGCAGTGCGGATCAGAGTTGCGAGAGAAAGAAGGCTCAGGCCTTCTGGTGCTTGACGGCGTAGTCGATCGCCAGCTGCACGGTGGTGATCTTCTCGGCTTCTTCGTCCGGGATCTCGATGCCGAACTCGTCTTCGAGGGCCATCACCAGTTCCACGGTGTCGAGAGAATCGGCGCCCAGGTCAGCAACGAAAGCCTTCTCGTTGGTGACGTCGGCTTCCGCCACGCCGAGTTGCTCGGCAATGATCTTCTTCACTCGTGCTTCGATATCGCTCATGAAACTCCTCCAGGAGAGGTTTGCAGAAAACAGCCCGGCATTCTACGGGCACTAGATGGACGCCCCTAATTCAAGGCGTCCGGGCCAAATTCAGGCCATGTACATGCCGCCGTTGACGTGCAGCTCGGTGCCCGTAATGTAGGCACCACCCGGTGACGCCAGGAAGGCAACGGCCGCGGCGATTTCCTCGGGCGCGCCGAGACGCCCCAGCGGAATCTGGGCCAGCAGCGCGGCCTTCTGGGCCTCGGGCAGCACCTCGGTCATGTCGGTGGCGATGAAGCCCGGCGCAATGCAGTTGACCGTGATGCCGCGGCTGCCCAGCTCACGGGCCAGCGAGCGGGTCAGGCCCGCCACGCCGGCCTTGGCGGCGGCGTAGTTGGCCTGGCCAGCATTGCCGGAGGCGCCGACGACGGAAGTGATGTTGATGATGCGGCCGCAGCGCTGCTTCATCATCGGCTTCGTCGCCGCGCGGGCGAGGCGGAAGACGGCCTTCAGGTTGGTGTCCACGACCGCATCCCAGTCGTCGTCCTTCATGCGCATGGACAGGCCGTCGCGCGTGATGCCGGCGTTGTTGACCAGCACATGCAGGCCGCCTTCCTTGGCGACGATGTCGTCCACGGCAGCCTGGCTGGCGGCGGCGTCGGTCACATTCAGCGCGATGCCGCGGCCGCCATGGGGCGCCAGGGCTTCGGTGATGGCCGTGGCGCCGGATTCGGTCGTGGCCGTACCGACGACACGCCAGCCTTCGTTGGCCAGGGCCAGCGCGATGGCGCGGCCGATGCCGCGGCTGGCGCCGGTGACGAGGGCGACGCCCTTGCTCGTGGATTCAGTCATTTCAGCCACCTCCCAGCAGCGCACGGGCTTCGGCGAGCGAAGCGGGGTCAAAGACGCAGGCGGCCTGCAGTTCGCCGTCGATGCGCTTGGCCATGCCGGTCAGCACCTTGCCAGGGCCGGCCTCGATGATGTGGCCGACGCCACGGGCCTTCAAGGCCTGCACGACCTCGACCCAGCGCACCGGCCCGAAGGCCTGGCGATAGAGGGCGTCGCGCAGCGCGGCGTCGTTGTCGGTGACGGTCACGTCGATGTTGTTGATGACGGGGAAGGCGGCGGCCTGGAACTGCACGGTCGCGAGCTTTTCCTTCAGGCGCTCGGCCGCCGGTTTCATCAGGCTGGAATGAAAGGGTGCCGACACCGGCAGCGGCAGGGCGCGCTTGGCACCGGCCGCCTTCAGGATCTCGGCGGCCTTCTCGGCACCGGCCTTGCTGCCCGCAATCACCGTCTGCTTGGGGTCGTTGAAGTTGACGGCCTCGATGGCCTCGCCGGTCTCGGCGGCAGCCTGGGCACAACCGGCGCGCACGGCGTCACCGTCCAGGCCCAGGATGGCGTACATGGCGCCGGCACCGACGGGCACGGCCTCCTGCATGGCCTGGGCGCGGAAGCGCACCAGCGGCAGCGCATCGGCCAGGCTCAGCGCACCCGCGGCGACCAGGGCGGTGTACTCGCCCAGCGAATGACCTGCCGCGGCAGCGGGCTTGGCGCCCGTCTCGGCAACGAAGGCCCGCCAGCAGGCAATGCCCGCCGTCAGCATGACGGGCTGGGTGTTGGTCGTCAGGTCCAGCTGCTCCTTGGGACCGGCGTGGATCAGGGCGCCAATGTCCTCGCCGAGGGCGGCGGAGGCTTCTTCCAGCGTGTGGCGGACTTCGAGATGGCCGCCCCAGGCGTCGAGCATGCCGACGGCCTGCGAGCCTTGGCCGGGAAAGACAACGGCAAAAGGTGCAGTCATGAGATCAGTTCCAGTTGATGCGTCGGCGCAGCCGGCGTCGCTCAATATTTGAGCAGCGCGGCGCCCCAGGTGAAGCCGCCGCCGACGCCTTCCAGCATGATCGTGTCGCCACGCTGGATGCGACCGCTGCGCACCGCGACGTCCAGGGCCAGCGGCACCGAGGCGGCCGACGTGTTGCCGTGTTCGTCGACGGTGGCGATGAGCTTGTTCAGGTCCAGCTTCAGCTTCTTGGCCGTGCCCTGCATGATGCGGATGTTGGCCTGGTGCGGGATCAGCCAGTCCAGGTCGGTCTCGGCCAAGCCGGCCTTGTCGAGCACCGAGCGAGCGACCTTCTCCAGCACACCGACGGCGAGCTTGAACACGGCCTGGCCGTCCATCTTCAGGAAGGGGCTGCCGAGGACCCGGCCGCCGGCGACCGTGCCGGGCGTGCAGAGGACATCGACATGGCGCGAATCGGCATGCAACTCGGTCGCGAGGATGCCGGGTTCGCTGCTCGCGCCCAGCACGACGGCGCCGGCGCCATCGCCGAACAGCACGCAGGTGGTGCGGTCCTTGAAGTCCAGGATGCGCGAGAACACCTCGGCGCCCACGACCAGGGCCTTGTTGGCCGCGCCGCTCTTGATCATCGAGTCGGCCACGCTCAACGCGTAGACGAAGCCCGAGCAGACGGCCTGCACGTCGAAGGCTGCGCAACCATGCACGCCGAGCTTCTTCTGCAGCAGGCAGGCCGTGGACGGGAAGACCATGTCCGGCGTGGACGTGGCGACGATGATGAGGTCGATCTCTTCGGCGGCGATGCCGGCAGCTTCCAGCGCGGCCTGCGCGGCCGGAAAAGCGAGGTCGCTGGCGCTTTGGTCCGCCGCCGCGAAATGGCGGGCGCGGATGCCGGTGCGCTCGACGATCCAGTCGTCGGAGGTTTCGACGCCATCGGCTGCGAGGCGATCGGCCAGGGCCTGGTTGGTCACGCGGTCGGCGGGCAGAAAACTGCCGGTGCCGAGGATGCGGGAATAGCGGGGGGTGTGAGTTCCAGTGGGGCTCATGCAGCCTGCGCGACGGAGTTCGCCGCGTTGTCTCCTGCATCGCTGCCCTTGGCCTGAAGCGTGGCGACGATGCGGTCGTGGACCCGGTCAAGCAGCCGGTTGCGGGCGGCATCATAAGCGCGGGCCAAAGCCTGCTCGAAGGCGAAGGCATCGGCCGAACCGTGGCTCTTGAAGACCAGGCCGCGCAGACCCAGCAGAGCCGCACCGTTGAAACGGCGGTGGTCAACGCGGTGCTTGAAGGCGTTCAGCACAGGCATGGCGATCAAGGCGGCGGCCTTGGTCAGCCAGTTGCGGCTGAACTCCTCCTTGATGAAGGCACCGATCATGGTGGCGAGGCCTTCCGACGTCTTGAGCATGACGTTGCCGACGAAACCATCGCAGACGACGATGTCCGTCGTGCCCTTGTAGATGTCGTTGCCTTCGACATTGCCGAAGAAGTTCAGCTGGCCCGCGGTGCCGGCGGCGCGCAGCAGTTCGCCGGCCTGCTTGATGGTTTCGCTGCCCTTGATGGCTTCTTCGCCGATATTGAGCAGGCCGACGCTGGGCTCTTCATTGCCCTCGACGGCCGACACGAGGGCGCTGCCCATGACGGCGAACTGCAGCAGATGCTCGGCCGTGCAATCGACATTGGCGCCGAGGTCCAGCACCGTCGTGAAGCGGCCACGCTGGTTGGGCATCACGGTGGCGATGGCGGGGCGGTCGATGCCGTCCAGCGTCTTCAGCAGATAGCGGGCCACGGCCATCAGGGCGCCGGTGTTGCCGGCGGACACGCAGGCATGGGCCAGGGCCGGGTTGCCATCACGGTCGGCCTTGAGCTGCTGGATGGCGACGCGCATGGACGAGTCGCGCTTGCGGCGCAGGGCGACCTCGACCGGGTCTTCCATCGTGACGACTTCGCTGGCCGCGACGATGCGGCAGCGAGGCCAGGCGGCAGCGGCAGTCAGTTCCTCCGGCTTGCCCACGAGGATCAATTCGGCGCCGGGATGCTTGTCGAGGAAGGCGCGGCAGGCCGGCAGCGTGACCGAGGGGCCGTGGTCGCCGCCCATGCAGTCGACGGACAGGCGGATCGGTTCAGACAGGGGAGCGGCGGTCATCTCAGTGGTTTTCGTGAGCCACAAAGACCAAACCCGGCCCTGCGCGGTACGCAGGCCGGGTCGGCAGATTCATCGATGGTTTGGCGCCGCACCAGGCGGCACCCGGCACCATCAGGCCGCGTCGGCCTTGCTCTTCAGCACCTTGCGACCACGGTAGAAACCGGTCGGGCTGATGTGATGACGCAGATGCACTTCGCCGGTCGTCGGCTCGATGGCCGTGCCCGGGGTGACCAGGGCATTGTGGGAACGGTGCATGCCGCGCTTGGAAGGCGACTTCTTGTTTTGCTGAACAGCCATGAAATTCTCCAGAATCTGCGGGATTTGGGGGCGGACTTTGGGGCACTGGTATTGGCACCACCCCGGGGAGTGAGTTCAAGGCTCGAACTCCAGACCGCAGAAAAGCCCATGAGTGTAGCACCGGACGAGGAAACCGCCAAGCCGCGTCGATGAATGGCAGGGTTGAACCGTCGCCGGCCATGATTCAGGCGCTGCCGCCCCGCTTCAAGGCGGCCAGCTTGGCAAAGGGATTGGGACGCTCTTCCTCTTCAGCCTCATCTGCATCGTCGGCATGCGCCAGCGGCTCGGGGCAGACCTCATGGCGGGGCACCAGCGGCAGGGCCAGCAGCAACTCGTCTTCGATCAGCTCACGCGCATCGAGATGGCGCGGCAGGGCCAGCACGTCGTCGTCGCTGTCGACGTCCAGGGCCGCTGCCTCGGCCTCGGTGTCGACGAAGCGGATCCAGCGGTCGATGTCGATGTCTTCATGCACCGGCTTCAGGCAGCGCTGGCAGGTCAGCGCGACCTGGCCGGAAGCGGTCAAGTGCAGCCAGGTCTGGGCCTTGCCGCCCTTGGGCTGGCGGATCTCGCCGTGCAGGCTCCATTGCAGGGCCGGCCAGCCACTGGCGGGAGCCTCGGGAGCGGCCGAATCGGCCAGGCGCTCGAGCGAGGCGGCGGGCCATTCGCCAGCCAGGCTGGCGTCGTCATGGGCCAGGGCGGCGACGTCGAGCTTCTCGGGAACAAAGGCGCGCGATTTCATGGTCGAGAGTTTAGGCGGGGGAGAATGCCGCCATGCCCCAGTTGATCCTCGCCTCGACCTCGCGCTACCGACAGGAATTGCTGGCCCGGCTGCGCTTGCCCTTCGAGGCTGTCGCTCCCGAGGTCGACGAAACCGCCCTGCCTGGCGAGGCGCCGGCAGCCCTGGCCGAGCGCCTGGCCCTGGCCAAGGCGCGTGTGGTCGCAGCCAGATTTCCGGGCGCCATCGTCATTGGCTCCGATCAGGTGGCCGATCTGAGCGGCGAAGCCATCGGCAAGCCGGGCACTCACGAGGCCGCCACGGCGCAGCTGCGTCGCATGAGCGGCCGCGAAGTCGTGTTCCAGACGGCGGTCGCCGTTGTCGCACCGGGCCTGGCCGCCATCGAGCGCGCCGAAGTGCGCGTGCGACTGCGTGAACTGAGCGATGCAGCCATCGAAACCTATCTCCGCGCCGACCAGCCCTATGACTGCGCCGGCAGCGCCAAGGTCGAAAGCCTGGGCATCGCACTGCTCGATGCCGTCGAATCCGATGACCCAACCGCCTTGATCGGCCTGCCGCTGATCCGCACCTGCGCCCTGCTGCGCCGCGCCGGCCTGGAGCCTCTGGCATGAGCAAGGGCCGCCTCATCCTGATGCCCAACACGCTGGACTTCGGCGTCGACGATTCCCTGGACCTGAGCGAAGTGCTGCCGCAGCGCGTCATCGAGCAGGCCGCCAAGCTCACGCATTGGGCGGCCGAAAACGCGAAGACAACGCGCTCGCTGCTCAAGCGCGTCGATGCCGTCGCACCGCTGGTGCAGCCGCTGCAGGCCATGCAGATCACCGAGCTGCCGCGCCCACCCAAGGGCGGCCGAGGCGGCGGCGATGACGCGGCAGCCTGGCTGGCGCTGCTGGAACCGGCGCATGCCGGGCACGATATTGGATTGATTTCGGAAGCCGGCCTGCCCGCCGTGGCCGACCCTGGCGCTCGCCTGGTGGCGCTGGCACACGAGGCCGGCATCGAGGTGGTGGCCCTGTCTGGGCCCAGCTCGCTGCTGCTGGCCCTGGCGGCCAGTGGCCTGAATGGTCAGAGCTTCGCTTTTGTGGGTTATCTGCCGGTCGACGCCAACGGGCGCACGGCGCGCATCCGCGAGCTGGAAGCCCTGTCGGCCAAGGCCCAGCAAACCCAACTGCTGATCGAGACGCCCTACCGCAACGAGGCGCTGCGGCAGGCCTTGTTGGCGGCCCTGAGGCCCGGCACGCGACTGTCGATCAGCGTCGGCCTGACCTTGCCAGGCGGCTGGACCCAGACCGCCACGGTGGCCGACTGGCGGGCGAATCGCATCGCCCTGCCCGACCGCATCCCTGCGGTCTTTGCCATCCTGGCTTAGGACTCGGCCGACGCCGGCTTCTTGGCGCCAAACAGCGCCGCGACCTGCTTCTTGGGCTTGATGTAGCTCGAGAGGCCCTTGGCGGCGGGCGTGGCAGCCTTGGCCTTTTCCCAGGTGGGCGGCTCGCTGCCGGCGGCGCTGGCCTCGTAAGGCTTGTCGAAGAAGGGATCCTTGGGCGGTGCCGGCGGACGGAAGGCCGCGCGTGGCGCCGGCCGGGCGGCAGCAGGCTCTTCCTCTTCCTGGCGACGACGCTCGAAACGCGGGGGACGGCTGTCCTGCAACTCGAAGGGGTCGAGGTCGATCTTGCGCTTGATCAACTTCTCGATGTCGGCCATCAGCCGCGCATCGGACTTGGTCACCAGCGTGACGGCCAGGCCGGAGGCGCCGGCGCGGCCGGTGCGGCCGATGCGGTGGACATAGTCCTCGGCGTTGAAGGGCACGTCGAAGTTGAAGACGGCCGGCAGGTCGGCGATGTCCAGGCCGCGGGCGGCCACGTCGGTGGCCACCAGCAGGTCCACTTCGCCGCGCTTGAAGGCGTCCAGGGACTTCAGGCGCTCGTCCTGGGATTTGTCACCGTGCAGGGCGGCTGTACGCAGACCGTCGCGCTCGAAGGAGCGGGCCAGGCGGGCGACACCCAGCTTGGAGTTGCCGAAGACGATGGCCTGGCGGATGGCGCGGTCCTTCAGGATCTGCTTCACGACGGCGCGCTTGTCGTCGTCAGTGCAGGCGATGAAGCGCTGCTCGACGGTGGACGCGGTCTGGTTGGGACGCGCCGTCTCGACCAGGATGGGGTCCTGCAGATAGCTCTGCGCCAGGCGCTTGATCTCGGGCGAGAAGGTGGCGGAGAACAGCAGGGTCTGGCGGGCCTTGGGCAGGAAGCTCAGGATGCGCTGCAGGTCGGGCAGGAAGCCGATATCCAGCATGCGGTCGGCTTCGTCCAGCACGACGTACTCGACCTGGTTGAGGACGCAGTTCTTGGCCTCGATGTGGTCCAGCAGGCGGCCCGGCGTGGCAATCAGCACCTCGACACCGGCCTTCAACTGGGCCGTCTGCGGCTTCATGTCGATGCCGCCGAAGACGACGGTCGAGCGCAGATGGGTGTGCTTGGCGTATTTCTTGACGTTCTCGGCAACCTGGTCGGCCAGCTCGCGCGTCGGTGCCAGCACCAGGGCACGCACCGGGTGGCGGGCCGGCGAGACGCTGGGGTTTTCGTGCCGCAGCATGCGTTGCAGCAGCGGAATGGAGAAGGCGGCCGTCTTGCCGGTGCCGGTCTGGGCTGCGCCCATGACGTCGCGGCCTTCCAGGACGATGGGGATGGCCTTGGCCTGGATGGGCGTCATCGTCAGGTAGCCGGAATCTGCCACCGCGCGCAGCAATTTGGCGTCCAGAGGAAGGGTATCGAAGCGGGCAGGCGCCGCTTCAACGGGCGCCGCGGCTGCGGACTCGGGGGTTTCTTGCATCCGCTGATTATCCCGGATGCAGAAAAACTACGCCGAACCTACTCCGGCCTGGCCACCGGCGGCCGGGTTTCGGCCCGCGGATTCAGCACCATCCAGCGCGGCGTGCGGAAGCGAACAATGCGCCAGTACAGCAGCACATAGAAGACGACGAACAGGCCCAGCATGATCTGCAGCATGACGGTGTCATCCCACCAGATCGTGGCCGGCACGACGGAAAGGCTGCACAGCACCCACAGATAGGGCGCGGTCAATGCATTGCGGCGCGTCAACACGGCGGCGTCCTTGCTGCCGATGGCCCAGCGCATCAGGCGGCGGTAGATGAGGCTGTGCAGGTGGATGCCGTCGGGCATGCCGACCGGGCGGCCCCGAACGACCTTGCGGCGGTACATGGAGAACACCGTCTCCCAGACGGGATAGGCGCACAGCAGCAGCGGGAACATCGGTGAGACCTCGGGGTTGCGCACCAGCAGCAGGATGGCGAGCTCCGACAGGATGAAGCCGAGGAAATAGGCACCGCCATCGCCGAGGAAGATCAGGCCGAAGGGGTAGTTCCACATGAAGAAGCCCAGCACCGCACCGATGACGGCGATGGCCATGGCCGCGACGAACTGGTCGCCTGCCTGGATGGCGACATAGGCCAGGCCCGCCAGCATGATGGCGGCGCACATCGAGGCCAGGCCGTTCATGCCATCGATGATGTTGATGGAATTGGCCACGCCGCTGACGACCAGCAGGGCCAGCACATAGCCGCCCACCACAGAGGACGCGATCAGGTCCAGGCCCGGGATGGCTGTTTCCTTGATCTGGGCTCCCAGCAGCCACGCGCCGAGGGCGGCGGCCAACAGGGTGGCCAGCATGCGGCGCAGCGGGCTGACGCGCTTGGTCAGGTCCTCGATGACGCCGGACGCAAAGGCCGGCACGCTGCAGGCCAGCAACAGGGCCGCCATGGCGCGCATGGCCGGATAGCGCCAGGCCAGCAGAGCCGTGCCAACGGTGAAACCGCCGAAAATGGCCAGGCCCCCGATGCGTGGCACCGGCCGTGAATGGAACTTCTGGGGCCCCGACAAGTCGTGATCCGCCGACAGGGCACCGTGCAGGTGCGAGGAACGGATGATGAGCAGCGTCACGGCTGCCGCAACGGCAAAACTCAGGGCGAGGATGGGAAGCATGCGGTGTAGGGGGTCATGAGCAGGACATTCGGCGAACAGCCCGCCTGTCGGCTCAAGGATTGAAGTGTAGCCAGTGACTTTTGCGCACTGCAGCACGACCGCGGGCCCTGGCTAGAATCCGCGCCGCCTCGCCTGTCCCGAAACACGGGATGCGCGCAGGTCGTCCATCCACAAGAGTCCCGTCAATGAACATCAGCGCGCCCAGAGATCGAACACCGTTTTTGCCGGGCCGGCTGAGCAAGAGCGCCAACCGATTCCGCTTGTTCAAGCACATGGGCGCGATGGCCTTTTGCGCTGCCCTTGCCATGCACGGCGCGGCGATGGCGGCGGACGAAAACAACGATCCCAATGCGGTCGGGCCTGTGCGATTGATGGTGCCGAACCGGACGGGCACCAACAGCAGCGCCGACATGCAGAACGCGGCGCCCTTGACGCCCTCGCAGCGCGAAACCGTGCTCCAGCAGCAGCAGCAGATGCTGCTGCAGTTGCAGCTGCTGCTGCAGCCCATTCCTGGCCAGCCCCTGACCCGCGAGCAGTTGGCGGCAAGGGCTGCGCAGCAGACCGAGTTCGAGCGCTATGTTCAGCGCGCGGTGGGCGATGACGTCGAGATCCGGCGCTTCGGTTCCGAGCTGATAACGCCGCCTGTGCCCCAAGCCTATGACCTGCAGCAGCCTCAGCAGCAGCAGCGCTCCGGGTTGGCGTCGATGGGAGAGACCTCGAGCCAGATCCCAGCCGACTACGTGATCAGCGTTGGCGACGAGGTGCTCGTCACGATGTGGGGGACCGTCGATGCCGATCTGCGACTGACGGTCGACCGCAGCGGCCGCATCAACATCCCGAGAGTTGGCCCGGTTCTGGTGGCCGGCGTACGCTACAGCGAACTGAACACCGCCATCGAGCAGCGTGTCGGGCAGGTTTTCCGCAACTATCGGCTCAACGCGTCGCTGGGCAAGCTGCGCAGCATTCGTGTCTACGTGACCGGCTTCACCCAGCGTCCGGGTGCCTACACCGTCAGCAGTCTTTCGACCATCGTCAACGCAGTGATCCAGGCAGGCGGCCCGTCGGGCTCAGGCAGTTTCCGCAACCTCGAATTGCGTCGCGGCGGCAAGCTGGTCAGCAATTTCGACTTCTATGACCTGCTGCTGCGCGGCGACCGCAGCGGCGACCGTACGCTGCAGGCCGACGACGTCATCCACATCGGCCCCGTTGGCCAGCAAGTCGCGCTCATCGGCAGCGTCAATCGACAGGCCATCTTCGAGCTCAAAGCCGGCGAGACGATCAACGATCTGATGCTGATGGGCGGTGGGCTCAGCGCAGCGGCAGACCGGGGACGGCTCGCGGTCGAAAGCATGGAGAAGCGCAACGACGGCCGCGTCACCGAGGTGAAGCTGCCCCAGCAAGCGGGCTTGCTGCTCCAGGGCGGTGATGTCGTGCGCGCGTTCAATGCCCTGGACACGCTGTTGCCACAGTACAAGCAAAACAAGCGTGTCCGCGTCGATGGCGAAGTGCAACGGCCGGGCGAATACATCCTGCCTCCCAACAGCACGCTGGGCGACATCATCAAGGCCGCGGGCGGCCTGACACCGGCGGCCTTCATCTACGGCTCCGAGCTCAACAGGGAAAGCGTGCGCCTCAGCCAGCAGGCTCAGTACGACCGAGCCCTGCGCGACCTCGAAGGCGAGTTCGCCCGCGTGATGGTCAAGCCGCGCGCGGCAACGACACCGGACGATCCCACCACGCAAAGCAACCGAGGACAGGCTTCCGGTCGCCTGATTGACCGTCTGCGTGCCGTCAAGCTGACCGGCCGCGTTGTTCTGCAACTCGCCCCCACGGCCAGCAACCTGCCGGAACTGGCCGTCGAGGACGGGGACCGCCTCACCATTCCTGCGCGTCCGACCACCGTCGGCGTGTTCGGCAGCGTCTTCAATACCGGCAGCTATGTCTACAGCCAGGGTGCCAGCGTGGACGACATGTTGCGTCTGGCCGGTGGCCCGACGCGCGGCGCCGACGCGGGCAGCACCTTCGTCATCCGTGCCAACGGCAATGTGGTCAGCTCGCGGCAGCACAGCAGCGGCTGGTTCACCTCGGGGACCGGCCTGTCCGCGGTCAGCGCCCAGCCGGGCGACACGATCTTCGTTCCTGAGGATCTGACCAGGGTGACCTTCAGCCAGGAAGCGAAGGAATGGACGCAGATCCTGTACCAGTTCGGCTTGGGCGCCGCCGCTCTGAACTCGTTGAAGAACTGAACCATGACCCGCGCCTTGCCTGACGCGCCTCGTGGCCCGCGGGCGGCGCTGATACCACCGGCACTCCATGCGTTCACCCTTGCGGGAATGGACGCTCTCAAGGGGCAGAGCCACCCCGACCGATTCGGCCACGGTGTATCGGCGCTGTAGCCATCTGGAACAAATGATGACGACCCTCCAAGACGCTCCGCGCGAGTCCCTGCCCCGGATCCTGATGCCTCATTGGCGTGGGATCGCCGTGGCGACACTGGCTGCCGCCGTGCTCGGTGCGGCCGGCAGCTTCCTGCTCCCGCCCTGGTACACCGCACGCACTGCCTTCATGACCCCGCAATCGCAGCAGGGGTTGGCGGGGGCCGCGTTGGCTTCGCTCGGCGCCTTGTCGGGGTTGGCCGGCGCCGTGGCCGGCGTCAAAAGCCCAGGGGACCAGTACGTGGGCCTGCTGCAAAGCGCGACCATCTCGAACCGCATCATCGACAAGTTCAAGCTTGTCGAGATCTACGACGTCAAGTTCAAGATGGACGCCCGCAAGGAGCTGGCTTCCAATGCGCGATTCGGGCTTGGCAAGAAGGACAACATCATCAGCATCGAAGTGGATGACCGTGACCCCCAACGGGCCGCGGACATGGCCAACGCCTATCTCCAGGAATTGCGAGAACTCTCCGAGCATCTGAATCTGACCGAGGCCCAGCAGCGACGCGCCTTCTTCGAAAAATACCTGAAGCAAACCCAGGCGCAACTTCAGTTGGCCCAGCAAGTGCTGCAGAAGTCCGGTTTCAACGCTGGTGCGCTCAAAGCCGAGCCCAAGGCGGCGGCGGAAGCCTACGCCAACCTCCAGGCACGGGCGGCGGCGGCCGAGGTGAAGCTGCAGGCTCTGCGCCGCGGCCTGAGCGATTCTTCGGCGGAAGTGCAGTCGCAGTTGGGCGTGGTGGAGGGCCTGCGCGAACAGCTGTCCAAGCAGGAGCGCCCGCAGACGGGCCCTGCGGACCAGGACTACATCTCCGCCTACCGGGATTTCAAATACCAGGAAACCCTGCTCGAAATCTTTGCGCGTCAGTTCGAAATCGCCAAGGTCGACGAGGCTCGCGAATCCAGCGTGTTCCAGGTCATCGATGCCGCGACGCCGCCGGAGCGCAAGAGCAGGCCCAAGCGCAGCGTCATCGCCCTGGGAGCCATGTTCGCCGGCTTCCTCCTCGCCTGCTTCTGGTATCGGCGGCAGTACATGCAGACGCGCGTTGCGGATGCGGCATGAACAGCGCCGCCGCTTCGCCCTGAACTGACCCCATTGGCGTGGATCGGCTGACGTCGTGCTGCGACACGCGAGCATCTATTTCCTGTTCCGGGCGGGCAACGGTGTCGTTGCACTGTTGAGCCTGGTGCTGCTGACGCGATGGTTGCCCGCTGAGCAGTACGGGCGGTATGCACTCGGCATCTCGGGCGCCAACGTCATCGCCGCACTGGGCTTTCAATGGCTCAATGTGTCAGTCGGGCGCTTCCATGGCTCACGCGGCATCGCTGCGCGCCCATTGTTCGAGACGGCCCAACGCTGTGCGCTTGTGCTTGGCGTCGCCATACTCGCCGGTGCGCTGCTGCTGGCCGCGCTGGCAGGGCCTCTGACCGGCTCATCGGGATTCATCCTCACGGTTGCCGCACTCGGCGTGACGCTCGGCGTCCACGGCCTGCATTTGCAATTCCTGAACGCGCGCCAGGAGGCGCTGCGCTACGGGTGGCTGACCGCTTCGCGGGCATGGATGGCACTGGGTCTGAGCCTGGCGGCGGTCTGCAGCGGCGGGCTGGCCACCGCCGCTCTGGCGGGCACGCTGGTGGGCAGTGCTGCGGCCGTCGCGTTGTTCGGCGCACGCAAGCCAAGCCCACCCGATGCCGGCGACGCCGCGGCGCATGCGGGGGCCATCGCGCCCGAGTTGCTGCGGTTCGGGCTGCCGCTGTCACTGACCTATCTGTCGATCGCCATCCTCGACGCTGCCGACCGCTTCATGCTGAACCACTGGCATGGGCCCGCCGCCGTCGCGGCCTACGGCGCCGCCTTCGACCTCGTCCAGCAGATTCTCGGCGCCGCGTTGAACGTGCTCTACCTTGCGGCCTATCCCAAGATCATTGCGGCATGGGAGCGCGATGGCGGCGAAGCCGCGAAGGCCGCGCTGGCGCCCTTGAGGCGGGCGGCTCTGACCCTGGCGCCGCTGGGCGCGCTGCTGTTCGCAGGTTTGGCGCCGGAGATCGCCGGGTTCATGCTCGGCACCCAGGTTTCCGCAAGCGCTGCCGCCGTCATGCCGGCCATCGCCGTGGCCGTCGCCTTCAGCGGCATGCGAGCCTTCTGCTTCGACATCGCCCTTCACCTGCGCCGTGCGACGCGGCTGCACGTCACGATGACCGCCTTGATGGCGGGGCTCAACATCGCCCTGAATGTCCTGCTGATCCCGCGTTTTGGCGCTTTGGGCGCCGCGGCCGCCTCGGCGGCTGCTTTCAGCCTCGGTGCCGCGCTCAGTCTCTGGTTCGGTCGGACCGACGGTCTGTTCGACAATATCTGGCTTGACTTGACTCGCAGCGCCCTCGCCGTGCTCGCCGGCTGGGCCTGCATACGGCTGGCTCAATTCCAAATGCTGAACCTGCCTCACGACAGTCTGGTCGATGCTCCGCCCGTTCGCCTGCTGCTGTGTGCCTCCCTTGGCATTGCGGGCTATCTGGCAGTCAACGAATTGATCCGCTTCATCCAGCAACGATATCTCCGGCCCGCGCCCCGGCACTGACGTCATGGTTTACGACTTCGCACTGCTCTGCGCCCTGGTCCTGGCCGGCCTGGCGTATGCGTCCATGCGCGTCACCGGGCGCGCGGACAGCCCGGCGACGCTGCTTTGCGGCATCTGGGCCCTGGTGCTGGCCTTGTACGGCATGGCTGGCGATCTCTTCTATCCCGTCAATGAAGCCACCATCATCCTGCTGACGCTGGCCCCTGTGGCGTTCTTCATCGGCGCCATGACCAGCGCCCGCCCTTCCCCGGCCGGCGAGGCGCCGCCCGCGCTCGGCAATGCCTATCTGCGCGCCGGCGTCATCCTTTGGGTGCTCGTCCTGATGGCCTGCCTCCCGGCCTACTTCGAACACTTTGCCGGCGAAGTCTCTGAAGACTCCCAGATCAACTTCATCGCGGCCATCCGGCTCGCCACATTGCAGAACGAGGGAGAAGTCACTGACTTCAGCCCGTTGAAGAACCTTCAACCGTTCTCCTACGCACTGCCTCTCGTGTCGCTCATCGCCTTCCAGGGCCAGAAGCTCAAGGGAACGCTCGTCACGCTGGTCGCCATGCTGCTGGCCATCTGCTACGGGCTGTTGACCGGGTCCAAGTCCGTCGTGCCCAGCCTCGCCGTCTCGTTTTGCATCGTGCTCGTCGCCAAGAACAACGGCCGGCTGCGCAACTCAGGAACACTGCCCATCCTGGCTGCCGCCATCCTCGGATTCCTGACGCTGATCCGCTATGTGAACTACACCTTCACCGAAGATGCCAACGAATGGGATCTCTGGGTCGCTGCAGTTCAAGGGGTCACCTCCTACCTTTGCGCACCCATCACCGGGCTGAACGCCTACCTGAACGGCTCCGAATTTACCGACCTCAGCCCACAGCATCTCACCCGGCCCTTCTACTACATCGCCAACTCGCTGCTGCACCTCTTCGATCGCCCTCCGCTGATGGAATTGCCCTCCATGCACCTGAAGTTCTTCAATCCAGGACCAGGTTTCAGCGGCCTCGACTACAACACCTACACCTACCTCGGTTCCTACATCGAGTCGGCCAACAGCTACCTCTTCCTGGTGTTCCCCCTGGTGCTGGGCGTGCTGCTTGCACGCCTTCACCGCGCGGCCACGCCGCAGAACGTCTTCACGCTGCTGCTGTATGCCTACGTCGCTCGAGCCCTTGCCCTGTCCTTCGGGGGTGAACTGATGATCATGGACATCGCCAACATCATCAAGTTCGGCGTCGTCATCTGGGTGCTGACCTCCCTGACCCCGCGTCTCATCGACAAGGTGTCGGCCTGGCTGCGGCCGACTCGCGCCACGCTCCCTGCTTGATGCAGTCCCTTTCGTCTTCGATGATCGCCGCGCTCACCCAAGGCACCAACATCCCATCCGCCCGCTTCCGGGTCCGGCAACTGCTGCCTGGTTGGCGAGCCCAAGGGCTGAACGTCCATGAGCTGGTGGCCCAGACGTCGGCCTACCCGCCGTCGGGCCTGCTGTCCCGGCTCGCCTGGGCGCCGCAGGCGCTGGTGGACGCGACGCGCCGCGTGCTGCGCGCCAATGCCTTCGATGCAGTCATCGTGCAGCGGGAACTCATCTCCACACTGCCCTCGGTCGAGGGTCTGATCCGCCGCCCGCTCGTCGCCGACGTCGACGACGCCATCTGGCTGTATCGCAACGGCCTGGCGGCCAACCATCTCGCGCGGCGGGCAAGCGCCGTCGTCGCCGGCAACAGCTTCATCGCCGACCACTTTGCATCTCGCGGGGCGAATGTCCACATCATTCCCACCGGCGTCGACACCGCGCGCTTTCGGCCACTCCAGGCTCCTGCGGCGCGGGGTCACGGCATCATCGGCTGGTCGGGCACCTGGGGTGGCTACGCCTACTTCGAACCCCTGCAGCAGGCCCTCGCCGCGGCGCTGCGCCGCCATCCCGACTGGAAAATCCGTTTTGTCTCAGACCGCCCACCGCAGTTGCCAGCGCTCCCCTCAGGCCAGGTCGAATACCGCCCCTGGTCGCCCGAAACCGAGGCCGAACTCACGGCCGACATGGACATCGGCCTGATGCCCTTGGACGACAGCCTGTGGTCCCGCGGCAAGTGCAGCTACAAGATGCTGCTGAACATGTCATGCGGCGTGCCGGTCGTGGCCAGCACCGTGGGGATGAACCGCGACCTCCTCGCCATGGATGAAGTCGGCCTGGGCGTGAACAGCCCGGACGACTGGGGGCAGGCCCTGGACGCGTTGATTGCCGACGGCATGCTGCGCCAACGGATGGGGGAGCGCGGTCGTGCCACGGTCTGCTCGCATTTCAGCCTCGACGTCGTCTGCCGGCGCTGGGCAAGCGTCCTGAAGCCCCTTCTCTCATGATGTCCCCGCTGTACATCGACCGCGCCCGGTTTGGTCTGCGCCTGCGCGATCTGTTCTTCGCCGATGGCCGGGGCCTGTCTTGCGCTGGCGTCGACCTGATCCACGCTGTCCAGTCACCCACGCCCGGCGCCAACGCGACCGACTTCTACACCTCCCTCATCGACCTGAACCGCGACGAGGCTCAACTGCTCGACGGCATCAGCAAGGGCTTTCGCTACGAGATTCGCCGCGCCGCGGACAAGGATGGCCTGGCGACGCACTTCACGCCTTCGCTTGACGCGGGGGCGCTGACCCGCTTTGCCGACCACTACGATGCCTTCGCCGCGAGCAAGGCCATTGCGCCGGCCAACCGCATCAAACTCGCTGCGCTCGCTGCCCGCCAGGCCCTCGTGCTCGCTACCGTCGCCGAGCCCGACGGGCATGAAACCGGCCACTGGCTGGCCGCTCATCTGTATGTCGTCGACGGCCGCCGTGCCCGCCTCTACCACTCGGCCAGCCTGTCGGCAGAGGGCCCCGAGCGCCAACGCATCGGCCGCGCCAACAAGCTGCTGCACTGGCGGGCGCTGCTGCATTTCAAGGCCGCTGGTTTGGCGTGCTACGACATGGGTGGCATCTCGATGGGCGAGGCGCTGAAGGCCATCGACGATTTCAAGCAGGCGTTCGGTGGCGAACTGACCCGCGAGTACAACTTCCTGCAACCGGTCAGCTGGAAGGGCCAACTCGCCCTGCGTCTGCTGCGGCTGGCGCAAGCGTTCAAACGCCTGCGCGGCGGCCAGCCATGAGCGACAGCCGGCCTCTCGTGCACGTCGTCGCCGGCCTCGGCTCCGGCGGCGCCGAGAATTTCCTGCTGCGGCTGCTGCGCGCCGACCCGGGCCTGCGCGAGGCCTCACGCATCGTCTCCATCCGGCCACTGGACGCGCTCTCGGAGCAGTTCGAGGCCCTGGGCGTCCCGGTGCTCAAACTGCCGCTGGCCGCTGACCTGCGCCTGCCAGGGCATCTGCTGGCCCTGCGCCGCACCCTGGCGGACAAGAACACCCGTCTGATCCAGAGTTGGCTCTACCTGTCCGACACATTGGCGGCGGTGTTCGGCGCCGGCAGGCCTGTCGTCTGGGGCATCCGCAGCAGCCACGGCGCACGCGGCAAGCGGCTCACGGGCCTGCTGGCGCGGCGCATCAACCCCTGGTTGTCATCGCGCGTGCCAGCCGCCATCGTCTGTTGCGGCCAGCAGGCGCTGGAGGCGCATCGTGCGCTGGGTTACGCGCCCGAACGCCTGCGCCTCATCCCCAACGGCTACGACATCGAGCGCTACCTGCCCGACCCCACGAGCGGCGCCGCGCTTCGCGCCGAGCTGGACATCGAGCCCGATGCCTTCGTCGTCGGCATGGCCGCGCGCACCGACATCTACAAAGACCACGGCACCCTGCTGCAGGCCGTGGCTCGCGCCCGGCAACGGATCCCCAAGCTGCGCCTGCTGCTGTGCGGCAAGGGCACGGACGAGGCCGGCATCGCCGCGCTCATCCAGCAACATGGCCTCGCAGGCGTCTGTCTGCCTTTGGGCCAGCAAGGCGATATGCGGCGCTTCTACGCCGCCCTCGACCTGCATGTGCTGTCCAGCCTCTCCGAGGGTTTTCCGAACGTCGTCGCCGAGGCCACGCTCTACGGGTGCGGCAGCCTGTCCACCGACGTCGGCGAGGCCCGCCAACTGCTCGCCGATCCGGCCTCGCTGATCCAACCCTCCGATGCCTCGACAATGAGCGATCGCATCGTCGCTTTTCACGCCCTGCCTGCCGCTGGCCGGGCGCAACAGATCGCTGCAAACCGAGCCGTCGTCGCCAACCGATTCGACATGAACCACATCGCCCAGCTCTACCGGGCCACCTACGAAGGCCTCGCCCCTGGCTTGTTGGGGAGAGCTGCGTGAGTCGCTTTGTCATCCGCTTCGACGATGTCTGCCCCGGCATGGCCTGGGCGCGCTTCCAGCCCTTTCTGGATTTTTTCGACCAGCATCCGGACGTCAAGCCGCTGCTCGGCGTCGTGCCAGACAACCGCGACCCCAAGCTCGACGTTGCGCCGCCGCGCGCGGACTTCTGGAGCCTGGCGCGCCAATGGCATGCACGCGGCTGGACACTCGCCCAGCACGGCACCACCCACGAGTACAGCCAACCCGGCGGTGGTCTGCTCGGCATCGGCAGGAAGAGCGAGTTCACGGGTCTGCCGCTTCAGGCGCAAACGGAAAGGTTGGCACGCGGCCAGGCCATCCTGAGGCACGAGGGCGTCTGGCAGCCCTGCTTCATGGCGCCCTCGCACAGCTTCGACCGCAACACGCTGCGTGCCTTGCATGAACTGGGTTTCGAGGCCGTCACCGACGGCTATGGTCTGTATCCCTACGAGATCGAAGGCGTCACCCTCGTGCCCCAGCTGTTCAGCACGCCGCTGCATCTCGGCTTTGGCGTCTACACACTGTGCCTGCACGTCAATTCGATGAGTGACGCCCGACTTGCGGCAACGCTGCGCTTCATGGCGCGGCACAAGGACCACCTCATTGGCTTCGACGAGGCGCGCCGCATGCGCGCGCCACGCCTGCTGGCGTCTGCGGCCCGCGGTGTGAGCAGCTCCGCGCTGCGCGCGCTGCGCCATGCACGGCGGGGAGGCTGAGCCATGTGCGGCATTGCAGGCGACTGGGATTTCCAGGCCCGACGCAGCGAAAGCGACACGCTGCAGCGACTGCGGCAGATGACGGACGCCATCCTCCATCGCGGCCCCGATGGCGACGGCTACTGGTGCGACCCGGCACGCGGCATCGGCCTGGCCCATCTGCGACTGGCCATTGTCGACCTGACGCCGGCAGGCGCACAACCGATGGTCTCGGTCTCGGGGCGCTACACCATCGTCTACAACGGCGAGATCTACAACCACGCCGCCCTGCGCCAGGCCGTGGATGCCATCCGCCCGATGGCGTGGCGCGGCCATTCCGACACCGAGGCCCTGCTCGCCGCCATCGAATGCTGGGGGTTGGAGAGTGCCCTGCAGCGCAGCGTCGGCATGTTTGCCTTCGCGCTGTGGGACAACCAAGACGAATGCCTCTACCTCGTGCGCGACCGCGCCGGCGAGAAGCCGCTGTACTACGTCCACAGTGGCACCGGCCTGGCCTTTGCCTCCGAGCTGCCGGGCCTGCGCGCCAGCGCCCGTCTGCCCGGCCAGGTCGATGTGCAGGCGCTGGCCAGCCTGCTGCGCAATGGCTACATTGCCGGCGGCCTCAGCATCGAGGCCGGCGCGCAACAGGTGCCGCCGGGCGAATGGCTGCGCATTGCCCGCGACGGCACACACACGCGGCACCGCTACTGGTCGGCGCCCGCGGCCCCTCAGGCCAGCGACCTCAGTGACACCGAACTGCTCGACCAGTTGGAGCAGCTGCTCGAAGACGCCATCGGCCTGCAGCTGATGGCCGACGTGCCGGTCGGCGCCTTCCTGTCCGGTGGCGTCGACTCCTCGCTGATCGCCGCACTCGGCCAGAAGCGCTCCAACGGCCGGCTGCGCACCTTCACCATCGGCTTCGACGAAACCGCCTACGACGAATCTCCCCACGCCGCCGCCGTGGCCCGCCACCTGGGCACCGAGCACAGCGCTGTGCAGGTCAGCGGGCGGGATGCCCTGGACCTGGTGCCGCGCCTGGCCACGCTCTATGGCGAACCCTTTGCCGACCCTTCGGCGCTGCCCACCGCGCTGCTGATGCGCGCCGCACGCCGTCACGTCACGGTGGCGCTGTCGGGCGATGCTGGCGACGAACTCTTCGCGGGCTATGCGCGCTACCGCCAGTACCCCGCCAGCTTCGACACCACGCGCCGCCTGCCCGGACCGCTGCGCCGCGCCCTGCCCCCGTTGCTGGGCCACGGCCGCGGCGCCATCTTCCACCGCCTCGGGCGTGGCCTGGGCCGGCCGCAGCTGGGCGACAGGCTGCACAAGGCGCTGCCCCTGCTCGGTGCCGAGGACTTTCCGCAATTCGCGCAGGCCTTTGCCTCGCTGTGGCGCGACCCGGCCGAGCTGCTGGCCGTCCCTTTCGCACCGCTCGCGCCCGGCTACGCCTGCATGACCGATGCGGGCACGGCCATCGGCCGCGCCGACGCGATGAGCCGGCACGACTTCATCGACTACCTGCCGCAGGACATCCTCGTCAAGGTGGATCGCGCGGCCATGGCCATCAGCCTGGAAACCCGCACACCGATGCTCGACCACCGCGTCATCGAGTTCGCGCTGCAGCTGCCCATCCAGCGCAAGCTGCGCCTCGGCCGCAACGGCCTGCAGGGCAAATGGCCGCTGCGCGCCCTGCTGTCCCGCCACGTGCCGGACGCCCTCATCGATCGCCCCAAGCAGGGCTTCACCGCGCCCATCGGCCCCTGGCTGCGCCGCGAGCTCAAGTCATGGGCCGAGGCCCTGCTGTTTGACGGCAGCACGCAGCGCACCGGCCTGTTCCGGGCCGACGTCCTGCGCGAGCATTGGCAACAGCACCAGGGCGGCCAGCGCGATTGGTCGCGCAAGCTGTGGCCCGTGTTGATGTTCCTGCAGTGGCAAGCCGACCGCGCTGCTCATTCGCCGCTGTCGGTCAGCGCGCTGTAGGGCTGCCTTCCTCCAGCAGTCGCAGATAGGCATCGATGACGAGGCGTTCGTCGAATGTGGTCTCGGCCAGCACGCGGCTGCGCCTGCCCATTGCACGCTTGCTTTCGGTGTCGAGCGTGAGGAAGCTGCGCATCGCCTGCGCCAGCGACTCCACGGAGCGGGGCTTGCACAGGTAGCCGTTGTCGCCATTCACGACGGTGTCGCGGCAGCCCGGCGCGTCGGTCGTCACCAGCGGCTTTGCCATCGCCGCGGCTTCGAGCAGGCTGCGGGGCACACCTTCGCGGTAGGAGGGCAGCACCACGCAGTCGGCGGCGTCAAGCAGCGGGCGCACGTCGTCCAGATGCTCCTGATGTTCGATGAGGCCAGCGGCTTTCCATTCGCGCAACTGCACGGCGCGCACGGCGGTGGGGTTATCGGAGGTGGACGAGCCCAGCATCGTGAAGCGCAGCTCCGGATAGTCGCGCTTGAGCTGGCGGGCGGCCTCGGCGAACTCGACGGCCCCCTTGTCCTTCAGCAGACGGCCCACGAAGAGGAAGTGCGTCTGGGGCGCCGGGCTGGGCGGCCGCTCTGAGGGCATGAAACGCCGCAGATCCACGCCGGACCCGGGCACGCGCACGGCCTGGTTGCGCGGGATCACGCCACGGCTCGTGAACACGCCGAGGTCATCCATGTTCTGAAAGATGACCCGGTGGGCCTGGCGCAGCGCCAGGCGGTAGAGCTGCACGACGAGCAGGGTGATGGCCGAAGGCTGGATGAACGCCCGACCGAGGCCTGAGATGTTCGGCAGAAACAGCGTCTTCTGGCCCCACAGGGCGAGACCGCTGTAGATGTTGGCCTTTGGCGTATAGCCGAGCAGTGCGTCGATGCGCTGGCTGATGAGGAGCTTGCGCAGCCGCCGGACGGCACCCATCTCGGCCAGCGGGTTCATGCCGGCGCTGGCCACGTCCCAGTTCACGTGCTCGAAGCCAGCGGCCTTCAGCATGCCCGTGTAACTGTCCACGGGGCTGATGAAGAGCACGTGGTGGCCGGCCTGGCGCAGTTCCTGGGCCAGGTTGAGCCGGAAGTTGTGCAGATACCAGGCCGAGTTGGCAATGATGGCGATCTTCATGGCCGCAGCGCCTGCGTCAGAACAGGCTGCGATACAGCGCCAGCGTGCCGTCCCGCATTGCAGACAGCGCGAACTCGCTGCGCACCCACTTCGAAGCGGCCTCGCCCAGGCGCTGGCGCAACGCGTCGTCGCGCACCATGGCATCCAGCGCATCGCTCAGCGCCGCTTCGTCCCGTGGTGGCGTCACGAGGCTGGTGCGGCCTTCCTGGTTCAGATAGTTGACGCCGTTGCCCAATTGACAGACGACGGTCGGCTTGCCGCAGGCCATGGCTTCTGCGCTGGCAATGCCGAAAGCCTCGGACTGTTCGATCGACGGCAGGCAGAACACATCGCAAAGGCGCAAGGCGCCCACCAGGGTCGGCTGATCCACCTCGCCCATGAAAAGGATGCGGTCCGCGACACCCATCTCCCGCGCAAGCCGCTGCAACTCGGTGCTCAGAGGCCCCGCACCGATCATCACCAGCACGGCTTCGCTGCGCATGCCCTTCAGCGCCGCAATCAGGTGCTGGTAGCCCTTGTAGTAGACGTGTCGGCCCACGCTCAAGACCATGGGCCGGCCGGCCGCCCAACGGCGCAGCGCTGCCTGGCCCTCGGCGTCGGACGCCGTGGTATCGAGGCGCTCGAAATCGATGCCGATGGGAACCGTCACCACCTTGCGCTCCAGGCCCGGCGCGCCGAGCTGGCTGGAACTTTCGAAATGCTTGGGCGTGAAGACGACGATGCGATCAGCCCGGCGCAGGGCCTTTTGCTGCACGCCGCCGTAGAACTTCAGCAGCTGCTGCTGCCGCACGATGTCGCTGTGCCAGGTCATGACCACCGGCGTGTTTGCCGGCGCCCGGATGATGGCCAGGTCTCCCCAGGGGTTGGGCGCATGCACATGCATCAGATTGCAGCGCCCCGAATCGATTTCCTCGCGGGCCGCGCCCAGCACGCCCGGGCTCAGCGGCACGGACCCCAGCATGGCGTAGGTCCGGATCGACCGCACGCGGTAGGCCTTTGCCGCGGCAGGATCGGCAGCACGGCGTGGGAGCGGCTCACTCGCCACCAGGGTCGAATCAGCCTCGACGGCGATCGACCGCAGCAGCGTGTCGACGTGGGTTTCCATCCCGGCAAATGGCGGTGGGACGAACTTGCCCACATGCAAGGGCCGAAGACGTGGTGACATGAAGGAATTCAGAGCGAAGCGCGGATTCTAGGTTCCCCGCTCAGCGACGCGGCTCGTGCTTGAATCTCATCGGCCTGTCCATCAGAACACTCGCGAAATGCGACTCCCGGGTCAGCATGGCGGCGTAGGACAGCAGCATGTGCGCGCGCTCCGGGCCGAGCAGTCGGCTGAGCAACCTCACCGCGCGATTCACCCACAGCAGCCGCCGCCCCTGATCGGCCAGATTTCGGGTGGTCACGCCCTTCGCACTCTCGGCTCCCGCCTCGAAGCCATGCGAGATGCCGCAGGCCCTGAGTTCCCGCTGCAGGCGCCCCTGAGGATCGAAAGGATCGGCCTCCAGCGCCATCTCATCGGTCAGCAGCGCTCGACGCATGAGCGGACTCACGTGGCTGCCATCACGCAAGGTGCCGAAGGAATAGGCAATGCCGCGATATCCGTCATGGCCCTGGTCGATCAGCGCCTGGCCATAGTCGCGAACCAGCCTGGCCACGTCAGGCAGCTTGGCAAGGTCATGGCGAGTCTGGTGGCGCGACAACTGCTCCGGCCGGTAGGGGTCCACGCCACTGAAATGAAAAAACACCAATGACTCCGTGCCGACGCGCAGCTTGCCATTGCGTTCACTCACTTCGCGCTCATGCAGATTCCAGTAGGCCACATTGCAGCCTGGATGCCGCAGGATCTCGACCTCTGCGAAATAGGCAGGGATCAGGTCGGCCCATTTCTGATCCACAAAGGTGCCAAAGCCAGGATCGTTGAAGCCGAGGCCCAGACAGCGCTGCTCCCACCAGTCGAGCATGGCCAGGCTGCGCTCATGCGCGCGCAGGGCAATGAAGCCCAGATTGAAGACGCCGTTGCGCAGGAAATCGACGTCAGAGGGTCTTTCGCTGTCCAGCACCGGTTGCAGCGCGTGGGGCGTCAGCACGATCGGCGCCGCATCCAGCGCCGCCATCACGGGCAGCGCAGGCGCGAAGAAGCGGATGTCCGGATCGACATAGACGACTCGCTCGTGCCCCTGCGACAACAGCCGCTTCAGAAACGTCGGCTTCAACGCCGTGTTCAGCTCCAGCACGTCGTACTTGTAGGCCAGCCGCTCGAAGCCCTTCAATCCCAACTCGTCGGCGAAGACGCAATCCAGACCGGCGTCGGCCGCCAATGCACGCAGCGCCGCACTGCTGCGCTCCACCAGCAGCACCTTCAGCGGCGCGCCCTCGCCATGCTCGGCCAGCGAGCGGGCCAATACGCGGGCATAGGCCAGATAGTTGGCCGAGACGATGGTGGCGAAACAAAGGCTCATGGTTTGCGGGCCGACATGTTGTAGGCATAGGCCGCCAGGTCGGCAGCCCTGCCGAAGCTCAGCCGGTTGATCCAGCGCGACTTGTTGCCACCGAATTCCGGTGCGATCTTCAACACCTGCAGCCCGCCCTCCTCCAGCAGACGCAGCGCGCTGCTGCGCGTGTAGAAGCGCAGATGGGTTCGATCCAGGATGCCCGAGTCGGTGTAGTTGAAATCGCCGCGCAGCAGCAGCGGCAACAGCACGGAGATGTGGCGCACATTGGGCAGCGCCACCAGGGCGCGCCCGTCACGACGCAGCCAGGGGCCGACCTTGGCCAGCACCTGGTCCGGCCGGGCGAAGTGCTCCAGCACATGACTGAGGATCACCACGTCGAAGCTCTCGGGCTCGAAGCGGCAGGCTTGATCCAGCACGTCCAGTTGAAGCACTTCGTCCACGCGCCCCATCATGCGCGCGGCCTGGGCCGCGTCCTCACGCAGCTCGATGCCCACCGTGTGCGCGTTGGGCCAGCGCTGCTTGAGCAGCGCCAGGTTGGCGCCTCCGCCGCAGCCGACTTCCAGCACCCGCACCGGCGCAGCGATATCCAGCAAGTCCAGCAGCTCGCTTCGCGCGGTCTCGTAATAGCCGGCAAAGGCAGCGCTTCCCGGCGCGATACGGTCATTGATCATCGGCGTCCTCTTGTAGGCCTGGCTTGCGTCGCAGCAGGCGCGCGGGAGCCCCGGCAATCACGCTGCCGGCAGGGAAGGATCGCGTCACCACAGCATGCGCCCCGACCACGCATCCTTCGCCCAAAGTCACGCCCGGCAGCACGCAGGCGCGAAAGCCGATGAAGCAGCGTGGCCCGATTGACACCGGCCCGAGCTCCAGAAGGGGCCGCTGCACCAGCGGAACCGAGCCCGTGCCGAACACGTCATGGCCGGCATCCGACACGTACACGCCTTCACTGAGCAGGCTGCCCGCACCGATGCTGACCCGCGTCGTCGCGGTGATGGTCACATGGCGGCCGATGGTCACGTCGTCGCCGATCTCGATGCGCGGTGCAAAGCGCTGCGCGTGCCACCGCTCGAACGCTTCCAGCCACGCGTGGGAGTCGATCACGACACGGTTGCCGACATGAATGCAGCCTGCCCCACGCAAGCGTCGCGGCAGGCGGATGCAGGCGTCACGACCCAGGGTTCCGAGCCCGGAAGGCCGGTACAGCAGATCGCGCGCCCAGCGTTTGAGCGCGTGCACCATGGTTTGTTTCATCAAGCTCGTCCCATGCTGCGGCCCACGCGCACCAACCATATCAGCTGCAACCCCAGCAGCGCGACGTTGGACAGCAGATAGCCGGACATGAAGCTGCCCGGCCAGTCCTGCACCGCGGCGCCCCACGCCAGTCCTGGCGCACAGGCCGCCAGTGCCGTGGAAGGCCAGACAAAGCGATGCTCGCCCCGTGCGAGCAGCATCTGGCCCAGCACGATCACCGTGCTGGCGGTCAGCGCGTTCAAGCCAGCCAGCAAGATCAGCGCCGATGACAGATCGCCCTTCCCCGGCCCCAGCCGATGCCAGGCCATGAACAATGCGGTCATGGCCGGCAGCATCAGGCCGAGTACCGCCAGGGCCCATCCCAGGTCGCGCCTGAGCAGAGCCGGTCGGGCCTCGGGTCCGCACCACACGGGAAAGCGCACGTGCACCCACAACCCGATGGCCGCCGGCGCCAACGCGAGCGTACGGCTCAGCACGCCGTAGTCCACCAGGGCCGAGGCCTGCAGCCACCCGCCCGCGAGCAAGGCATCGGTGCCCATGTTGAGATAGCCCGCCAGACCCAAGGCCAGCAAGGCCACGGCTTGCCCTCGGGGCGCCAGAAGCGCCGACGCCGCGCCGTGCCCGACGCGGCGCAGCCCCCGCCGGGCCGTCAGCGCCAGCACCCCCTGCGCGACCATTTGAATCAGCGCCAGGCCAACCAGCCCACCGCCCATGAAAAGCACCGCGAGGCTGCCCAGCAGGCCGACCAGGCTTGCCCGCGCCATCTGCAACTTGTCCTCGCCCAACCATGACATGCCGTTGTAGGCCGTGAATTGCCCCATCGCCAGCAAGCGCAGCTGCTGAGCCGCAAACAACATCAGCAGTGCCGGCATGCCCAGCCAGTCGAGGTGCTGCTCACGTCCCGGCATGCAAAGCAGGAACAAGCCTTGCAACACCGCCAGCACCACGGCCCCACGCGTGGCCAACCGACGTCGAAGCTGTGGCCAGTTGGCCGGCAGGCAGGCCACACCGCCAGGAACCTGCCCCGCGACGATGCCGCGCACGAGCGGCTGGAAATACGCCGTGCCCGCCAGGCCGACCAAGGCGCTGCTCGCCCCGATCACGACCCACGCCGCGGCTGGGCCGGGCCCCAGCCGCTCACGGATGACCGGCAGCAGCGCAATCGTCTGCGCCGCTTCGGCGGCAGCGAATACCAGCCCGGCCATGAAGCCGCGGCGGCTGTCGGCCACCGGCCGACCTGAAGGCGCTGCAACTAACATCCGGGCCGGCTTCTCTCGCATACGGGCATTGAGGGCGCCGGATTCTAATGACCCAGCAGACCCTCTTCCTCAACGGCAGATACCTGTGCCAAGGCCTGACCGGCGTGCAGCGCGTGGCCGGCAATCTGGTGCAGGCCCTCGATGAGGAGTTGGCGGACAGCGGCGCGGCCCACCGCTGGGTGCTGTTGCACCCGCGCCAGGCCCACCCTCCTGCGCTGCGCTGCATCGAGCCCCGGGGCGTCGGCCCGGCAGGGCTGAACAGTCACCTGTGGGAACAAGCCGTGCTGCCCTGGGCCGCACGCCGAGGCCAGCTCGTCAGCCTGGCCGGCTCGTCGCCGTGGCTGACGCCCCACCAGGTCGTCATGTGGCACGACGCCGCCATCTTCGACGTGCCGCAGGCCTACACCCGCAGCTTCGTGGCGTGGTACCAGGCGCTGTTCCGTCATCTGTCGAGGCGGGCCCGGTGCGTGCTGACGCCCTCGGCCTTCGCCGCCGAGCGACTGCGGCATTGGCTGACCTTGCCGCAACTGGCCGTGTTGCCGGCCAGCGGCGATCACATCCTTTCGGTGGGCGCCGAGCCCTCTATCCTCGATCGCCTGGAATTGCGCGGACGGCCCTATTTTCTTGCCGTGGCCAGCGCCAACCCGACCAAGAACCTGAGCCTGCTGCGAGAGGCTCACACCCGCTGGGCGAACCAGGCCGGTGGGAGTCACGCTGCCGCTCTCGTGCTTGTCGGCGGTCACAACCCGCGGGTGTTCCGCACCGACAGCGCCTCGGCCACTGGCGGCGTCTGCATCGCCACCGGCAGCGTCACCGACGCAGAGCTCAAGGCGCTCTACCAGCAGGCGCTCGCCCTGGTTTTTCCTTCGGTCTACGAGGGCTTTGGCATCCCGCCGCTGGAGGCCATGCACTGCGGCTGCCCCGTCATAGCCGCACGCGCCGCGTCGCTGCCCGAGGTCTGCGGGCAAGCGGCGCACTACATCGACCCAAACGACTGCGACACGCTGGTCGCGGCGCTGGACCGGCTGGCTCACGATGCTGTCCACCGCGAGCAATTGCAGGCCGCCGGACACCAGCGGGCAATGGCGTTCAGCTGGCGGGCGTCCGCCCAGAGGCTGCTGACCCTGTTGGGGCAGAATGCGCCCTCCGAACCGGCCTGACTCCCATGACTGCGCACCGTTTTTCGCTCTTCACCTTGCTTGTCGCGGCCCTGTTCGCGGCCCCGGTCCACGCCCAGCAGCAGACCGAGGGCGAACGACTCCTGCTTGAACGCCGCAAGGAATCCCTGCGCCTGACCCGGGATGCCGCCAATCCGGCCAAGCCGCTCGTGGCCACCGAAGCCGTCATCCCGGATGTGGAAGACCTGGCGTCACGGTTCAAGCGGACCCAGGCCAAGCTCAAGCCGGAAACCCTCGCCGCCTACAAGCCCGGCCCGGCGCACGACACGCTGCGCGGTCTGGGTTGCAACGTTCTGGGCTCGACGCCCATGGGCGCCCTGACCACCGACAATGAACTGCACATGGAGACGCTGGTCTTCCGCTGCGCGGATGGCGCGCAAGGTCGGCTGACCACGGCCCGCAACGTGCCGCCGGACATCCATGTGGAACTCGACCTGATGGCGGTGACCGGCACGGTGGCTGACCACAAGGCGGTGATCCGCTATTTCAGCACCGACAAGAGCAAACGCCTGGTGATCCTGCAGTCGTGGATGTCCGCCTCGGACCATCTGATGAACCTGGAGTACGCGCTGCCGCCGTCGACGACGGACGTCAAGGCGGGCGAGGCCTGGGCCAAGGCCCGGGAGGTGGCAGTGGCGCTGGACAAGGCCTACCCCAAGCGCTGAGTCGGCTCGGAGGGCAACGAGTCCCTCCCGGCCCTGCTGCTTCTCTTGATGGGAAACGCCGGGCCGACCTTCGCAGCTGTTCAGCCGCCGCTGGCGCGCAGCACTTCGCCCAGCGTCGTGTGGCCCTCGGCCACCAGTTCCACACCGCTTTGCAGCAGGCCATCGTCGGCAGACCGGCCCGCCAGGCGCAGCAGCGCGGGCTCACCGTCTCCTGCCGAGATGCGATGCGCCATCTCCGGGCCGATCTCCAACAGGTCGTAGACCGCCAGGCGGCCGTGATAGCCCGTGCCCGAGCATTGGGGACAACCCACTGCACGTCGCACGCCCGCATGGCCGCGGATCTGGAATCGTTCCAGCATCGCCAGCGTTGCATCGTCCGGTGCGGTGTCTGGCACCGCGCAATGCTGGCACAGCCGTCGCACGAGGCGCTGGGCCATCAGGCCCCGCAGGCTGGCACCGATCAGGAAAGGTTCCACGCCCATGTCGATCAAGCGGGTCACTGCACCGATGGCACTGTTGGTGTGCAGGGTCGAGAGCACCAGGTGGCCCGTCAGCGCCGACTGGATCGCGATGCGGGCCGTCTCTTCGTCGCGGATTTCGCCGAGCAGGATGGTGTCCGGGTCGTGGCGAAGGATGGAGCGCAGCGCCGACGCAAAAGTGAAGCCGATGTCCGAGTTCACCTGCAACTGCGTGATGCCGCGGATCTTGTACTCCACCGGATCTTCGACCGTGATGATCTTCTTGGCCCGGTCGTTGGCCAGCTCCAGCGCGGTGTAAAGCGTTGTGCTCTTGCCTGAACCCGTGGGCCCGGTCACCAGCACGATACCGTTAGAAAGCCGCCCCCAGTTCTCGAACATCTGCGCATGCTTGGCCGACATGCCCAGGTCCTGCAGCCGCGTCGGCTTGCGCTCCTGGCGCAGCAGACGCAGCACGATGGATTCGCCCAAGGCGCCCGGCAGCACCGAGACCCGGATGTCAAAGCTCTCGCCGTTGACGCGCGCGCCAATGCGGCCGTCCTGAGGCAGGCGCCGCTCGGCAATGTCCAGGCTGGAGAGGATCTTGATCCGGCAGGCCACGGCATCGAAGCGCTCGCGTGGGTAGCGCCCTTGCTCCAGCATGTCGCCGTCGACCCGCGCTCGCACGATGAACTCACCTTCCTGGGGCTCGAAGTGCAGGTCTGAGGCTCGCAGCGTCACGCCGCGCGACAGCACCGTGTTCACGAGTTCGATCGTCGGCCCTTCCTCGGCCAGTTCGCGCAGCGCGCGCAGGTCGTCACTCGCGCCCAGCTGGGTGGCATCACCGGCCAGAGCTTCACGCTGCAGTTGCTCGTAGACCGAGGGCAGCATCAGAGACCATTGGAAGCGCTGCGCCCCCAGTTGCTGTGCCTTGCGCTCGAACAGCTCTCGCAGCTCCGCCGCAGGCGCGTCCTTGAAGGCCACCTCCCAGTTTTCACCGGAACTGCGCAGGCTCACGCCTTTGCTGGTCAGCCAGTGGGGCGCCAGACCCAGGCCCTTCGCAGCGGCCTCGCGTGCCGCGGCCTCGCCGGCGGGCGCGGCTTCGATCAACCCCAGGCCCAATTCGGCCGCAACCACTTCATACAGCGGCAATTCCGCCACCGCGTTGAGTCGCAGCAGGGCGGCGGGCACGCTGATGGCCGCCTGATCGGCAAGCGCCGCGGCAGCCACGGCCGACCGCTGATCGATCAGTTGCCGGCTCAGCAAGGCCTCCAGAAGTACCGGGCCATCCAGGGCCCGCAACGCGGGCTCCCGCGACCCTTTCACCGGGGCCGCCAGCGCCATTTCACTCACCATCGAAACCGTCCATTAACAAATCGACAAACTGTGACTTAACGTTCACGAGCGACTTTGATCTCACGCTCGACCAAATACCAGCGACCTCGACTTTGAGCCAGCAAAGTAAGGTATTCGGTCCGTTCAATATCCACGGCCTTACTCGCTGAAGCCCTCTTGCCGCCCTTGAAGGGCTCGGCCGCCAACAGCACCGGCTCAGGGGACTTGCCCTTGGGCGGCGGCGGGGGCGCCACGCCCTTGCGGCCACGCATCAACACCAGCCAGCCTGTGCCGGCCACTTCGCTGCTGAAGCGCACGCGCACCTTGCCAGGGAGTGCTACATCGGGCACATCCAGCAGCAGGTGGCTGGAGGGCTCGGGCTTGGCGCCAATGGCCAGCAACGCCGCGTCGACGGACGTGGCCTTCTGCACCGCTTCCGCGATCACCTGGGCCTGAGCCAGGCCCACGGTGCCCAAGCACAACAAGGGCAACTGCCACAGCCAGGCCCGTCGACTCCAGCCTTGCCGGGACTGCACATCCATCGCCATCGAAACAACTCCAACTACCAGAGATCAAGCCAGCCGCTTGCGCAGAAGCTTACCCATGCGCAAGGGGCCGAAATGAATAAAAAAGGGGGGGCACAAGGCCCCCCCTTCAACCAAACACGAGCAGTAGCGATTACTTCTTGATGCCAGTCTGAGCGTCTTGATCGATGTGGTCACGATCAGAAGCTTCGATGTTCACGAAGTCAGCGCCTTGCGAGCTGGACACTTCGGTCAGAGCACCCGACGCCGTAGCGTAGATGTAGTTCTGAACGCGCAGGGTCGAAGCCTTGGTCGACGAGATACGCAGACGGGTGTTGGCCGGCAGAGCCTGGCCAGCAGCTGCGGTCAGGCCGCCAGCGCCGGTGTTGTCCACCGGATCGCCGGTCGTGCTGTTCTGGTTCAGAGCAGCGTCGATTTCTTGGCTGGTGAAGTAGCGAGCGCCACGGGCCGGCAGGGTGCCCAGGCTGCCCCACTTGCCGTACTTGCCGTCAGCACGGATGTACTGGCCGGTCAGGTCGGCGTCGGTCTTCTCGCTGTTGTTGATCACGCGAACGATGCCCATGTAGAAGCCATTGTTCGGGTCATACGGCAGGAAGTTGCGAACGTCGATCTTGACGCCGCCACCCAGGCCGTTCAGCGGGTTCGGGCAGGACACGTTGTCTTGTTCGATGTAACGAGCAACGTTGCGAGCCTTGGTCACGGTGGCAACACCGGTGAAGGTCGACTGGGGAACTTCATGGACGCCGTCAACGCCGTAGCAGATGTAGATCTGGTCGGTGGTGATGGCAGCGCCGGTGTAGTTACCTTGAGCAGCAGCTGCAGCGGTCTTGGACAGCGACAGGTTGTTCACGACGGAAGCCAGCTGGGCCGGGGTGAAGACCACGTTCCAGGTGTTGGCATTCGTCGGGTCAGCCGTAGCAACGCCAGCGGTCGAAACCACAGCGCCGACGCCGCAAGAAGGCGAGTTGGCCAGGAAGATCGTCGAGCCGGTCGAGAAACCGTTGCTGGACATCAGCTTCAGGGTCACGTTGGCAACGTCGATCTTGCCGGAGGTCGAAGCGTTGTTGGCAGCGTGCGGCGGCTCCAGGGTGGTGGAGGCAGCCAGGTCAGACCAGCCAGCCAGCACCGAGTCTTCGCGCCAGTCGTAGTACAGACCCTTGACGTCGATGTCCCAAGCGGCGTTGTTCAGCGTCTTGACGTTGAACGAACCCAGCGACATCTTGTTGGTCGGGGCAACGTTCTGCGGGTCAGCCGTGAACAGCTTGTATTCGACCGTCGGGTCGAGCGTGCGGTTCTGCGTCCAGCCAGTGGTGCCGATGTGCACGGCAACGGCTTGGTCCAGCAGGATGTAACCGTTGTTGTACACGCCGCCGTCGAACGATTCGCCGATGGCGCCGTCGCCGGAACCGGTGAAGTTACGAGCGTTCAGCTGGATGTTGCGGCTCAGGTCCGAGCAGACGTCAGCGACGTCGGTACGGTTCTGGCCCTTGGGCTTCGTGTCGATGTTGCCGTTGACGTCTTGCAGGTTCCAGACCAGCGCGATGTCAGCATCGTTGGCGGGGGATGCCAGAGCAGCGTCGAAGTCAACACCACCGACGGTGGCGGCAGGGACGGCAGCCTTGGTCACGTTGAAGTTGACTTGCACGCCAGCCAGGTTGGCCGGGGTGGCGGTGTTGTTCACCAGGCGGAACTTGTAGCGCAGCGACGCGCCAGCAGGTTCAGCAACGCCATTGATGGACGTCGGGACGTCGGCGCCCAGGAAAACGATGGCAGCCTTGCCGGCGGCGGGAGCACCCGTGATCACCGGCAGCGCCTTGGACACGCCAGCATCAACAGCGCGGAACTCGATGGAGCCAACGCCAGGCAGATCGCCAGCGGCAGCGTTCTTCCACTTGGCACCGCTGCCCAGACGCAGGACGATGTTGAAATCCTGGCTGGAATTGCCGTTGGAGCTCAGAGCGCCGTTGTAGGTGAAGGTCACCGTGGGGGCAAGGATCGTTTGATCGTTACGAGCGATCGCTTCACGAGCAATGGTGACACCCGTTTGGCTGATCGACGCCGCGGAGACAACGCCTGCCGCGAACAAGCTGGCCACCGCCACTGCAACTTGCAATTTCTTCATTGAGTAAACCTCATGTTTGGTTAACAAACGGCGCCCCCCCACGGGTGTGGCCACCGCCTCTAACAATCGCGCCTTGCCTCTTCGGCCGAGCCATGCGTTGTCGGGGGCGGAGTCTAAGCCACTTTTTTTGCGACCAGCAACACGAGGCACAAAAAAACGGCCCAGGAAACACCAAGCGGTTTGGATTTTGAGGGTTAATCAGGAAATTCTTGGGCCACTTTCCGCACTCTCGTTGTGCCCTCACAACGTCGTGCCGTTAGACTAACCCGCGATGGCCGTCAACCCCGCCGCTGCGCGGGGTGACTCACGGCGCCGCCTCGAGGCCCGTTTGCTCAACTCTCTTTAATGCATAGCTTTCGCTACACGGCCCTCGACTCTCAAGGCCAACGCCTGCAGGGCAGCTTGCTGGCCGCCGACGAGGCAGATGCCCAGATTGCGCTGCAGCGCCAGCAATTGGTGCTCATCAGTTTGAAGCGGGAGGCCGCGGCCGCCAGGCGCAGCAAGCCAACTGGCGCAAAACTGGAAGTCCTGCTCGATGAGATTGCGACGCTTCTGGAGGCAGGCGTCCCCCTGGCTGAGGCCGTCGCGACACTCGCGCAAAACCAGGATCGCGACGCCCCCCTGCACAAGGTGCTGACTCACTTGCGCGGCGGCGGCAATTTCTCTGAAGCGCTGGCCGATTCTGGCCTGCAACTGCCGGACCACGTGGCGCAGCTGGTGCGGTCAGGCGAGACCACCGGCAAGCTTGGCGCCGCCTTGCGGGCCGCGGCCAATTACGTCGAAGAAGACGCACGTTTTCGGCAGGAGGCGCGCAATGCGATGCTGTATCCCGCCGTTCTCGTCGGCAGCGGCATCGTCGCGACCTTGGTGATGTTTGTCTTCGTCGTGCCGCGTTTCGCGGCCATCCTCAGCAACCCCAAAGCGGATCTGCCATGGATCAGCAAGATGGTGCTGGGCGCCGGCCTGTGGCTGACGCGCCATCAGTGGGCCGCCGGACTTGTTGTCGCGGCCATGGTGGGATTGGGTGTCTGGGTCGCCGGCCGAGCTGATGCCCGCGCCAAGGCCTGGGAGCTGGCAACGCGGCTGCCCGTGCTGGGTCCATGGACGCTGCATGCCGAGCTGGCCCGCTGGTCGGCGCTGCTCGGGGTGCTGCTGGAAAGCAAGGTGCCGCTGCTGACCGCCCTGGCCCAGGCGAATGGCACGCTGCGACGCGAACGGTTGCGCAGCCAGGCCGGATTGGTGCTGGCCGAAGTGCGTGGCGGCAAGGCGTTGAGCCTGGCACTGGAAGAACACGCCATGCTGGACGCTGCCGGCCTCAACCTGATCCGCGTGGGGGAGCGCTCAGGCGCGTTGGCGCGCACGGTGCAGTCGCTTGCGCGAATGCACGGCAATCAGAGCGAACAGCGCCTCAAGCGCTTCCTGGTGCTGCTGGAGCCGCTGACCATCCTGGCGATCTCCGTGGTGCTGGGCGGTATCATGATTTCAGTAATGCTGGCCATCACCAGCTTGACCAATGTGCTCTGACTCCCCCATGCGCGCTCCCCTGCCCCGCTCCTCCCGCCACGCTCGCGGTTTCACCCTGCTCGAAATGCTGATCGTGATGGTCATCATCGGCCTGCTGGCAGGTCTGGTGGGGCCCCGCCTGTTCGGCAAGGTGGACACTTCCAAGGTGCAGACGGCCACCACCCAGATCAAGATGCTGCGCAGTGCCATTGGCATCCTGCAGCTGGACATCGGTGGCGTGCCGACACAGGAGCAGGGTCTGAAGATCTTGACCGAAGCCCCTGCCGACGAAACGCAACGCGCTCAGTGGAAAGGTCCGTACATTGACGGCCAGCTGCCGCTGGACCCGTGGGGCCACCCCTTCATCTACAAGGTTCCCGGCATCAATGGCCAGCCTTTCTCGATCACCTCGCTCGGCGCCGATGGCAAGGAAGGCGGCGAGGGGATCAACGCCGATGTGGTGTTCTGAGGCGAGCCTCCCAGACCGCCACCCCGCTCACCGTCGTCGCACTCAGGGCTTCACGCTGCTGGAGCTGATGGTGGTCATGGTGCTGCTTGGCCTGCTGGCTGGGCTGACGCTGCCGGCCTTGAATCGATGGTACGCCGCGCTGCAGGGCCGATCCGAAGCGTCCACGGTGATGGAGACCCTGCGCGCACAGTCGTTTCGCGCTGGCGCGCTGCGGCGCGACCTGAAGCTGACCGAGCGCAGCTTCGACCCCAAGGCGCAGGACGCCAAGGATCCCGATCTGGCGCTGGTGCCCCTGCCCGACGGCTGGGTGCTGCGCCGGCTCGTGGGCACGACATTCCGGGCCAGCGGCCTGTGCGGCGACGGCCTCGTGGCCCTCAAGAGTGCTTCCGGCAGCGATCTGCTGATCAGCATCCAGGGGCCGGCCTGCCAGTTCGACTGGCAGGTCGACACGGCGGCCAAGGGTGGGACGCCATGACGGGAGCGACCCGCCCACGCGCCAACATCCAGCGCGGGCTCAGCATGATCGAGGTCTTGGCGGCCATGGTGATTTTTTCGCTGTGTGCCGTGACCTTGTTCAGCTGGATCGGGCAGACGGCCGATCGGCTGCTCAAGCTCAAGGTCGAGCAGCAGCAGTTGCTGGGCAACCTGGCGACGCTGGACTATCTGCGCGGCATGAATCCGATGGCCTCGCCGCAAGGCCGCATGGACCTGGGCGACTGGGAGCTGACCTGGGACGCCAAACCGGTGGGCCAGAGCGAGACCGTCCGCAACGAGGGCGGCGGCGCGGGCAACTACGCCGTGCAACTGTTCGAAGTCGAGGCCACGGCGCGCAACCACGCCGGGGTCACCGCCAAGCAGTCGCTGTATCTGGCAGGCTGGCAGAAACTGCGGGAGAGCGGCAATGCGCTGCCTTTCGCGAACTGAGCGCCCCGACCCGCAGCGGGGCTTCACCCTGGTGGAGCTGCTGGTGGCCATGGTCATCCTGGGCCTGGTGATGACGCTGGTCTCGCAGGCGGTGGCCCAGGTGGCGCAGGTCGCCCGGGTGGCCCAGGAAAGCTCCCAGGAACTGCACTCGAGCTGGGGCAAGGGCTGGGCGTTGCGCGGCCTGCTGGCCAACCTGTCGGCGGCACCCGAGGGCGGTGACAAGCCCTTCGAGGGTGATGCGGACCGGATCGGCGGCTACACGCTGGCTCCCTTGTCCGGCCCCGACGCCGGGGTGCAAGCTTTCAAGCTGCACCTGGCCAAGGACCCGCAGACCGGTCAGCAGTTGCTGGTGGACGATGCATGGCAGGGCGATGGCGGCACCCCGAGGGCAGCGACCGTGGCGCGGTTCGAGCGACCGGTGGAATTCGCCTTTCAGGACTCGCTCGGCGCCGTCTACACCCAATGGCCGACGCCGAATTTCGATGCCCGCGACGTGCGCGCGCCGGTACTTCCGCGGGCGGTGATCCTGCGCGACCGCGACAGCCACGCCGTGCTCATGTGGTACCCGTTCACCGGCGACACCAAGCGCCAGAACCCGCGCCCCAAGATGTTCTGGGAGAACTGACGTGGCCGCTCGGAGACCGCAGGGCGGATTTGCGCTGGCGATGGTGTTGTGGGTGCTGGCCGGCCTGGCCGTGGTGGCCGCCGCGGTGGCGAGCCAAGCCTACACCAATGCAATGAGCGTGAAGCTGCTGCGCGAGCAGGTCAATGCCGAGCGGGCCCTGATCAGTGCAACGGCACGAACCGAACTGATTGCTTCGACATCGATTCCGCGGGCCCTGAGCCTGGACAGCATCTCGGGACGACTGTTACTGGACGGTCGCACGATGCTGCTGAACCAGGACGAGCGCATCAGCTTGCAGGATGTGCGCGGTCTGGTGCATCTGGGCCGGGCCGTGCCGCCCAAGATCATCGCGCTGATGCGCCAATGCGGTGCCGACGAACACCAGGCGGCCGAGTTGGCCGACGCGCTGGCGGACTACCAGGACGCCGACGATCTGAAACGCCTGCAGGGCGCCGAGTCGTTTGAATACCGTGCGAAGGGACTGCCGCCGCCGCGCAATTCGCCGATGCTGAACGCCAGGGAGTTGCAGCGCCTTTACGGCATGGACAAATTGGCTGCCCGCTGGCAAGAGCACCATTGCGACGACATGGTCTCCACCCAGGGCGACGGCAACTTCAATCGCAACACCGCGCCGCTGGGCGTGCTGATGATTGACGGGCTGGACGAGACCGCGGCGAAGGCACTGATCAGCGCCCGCGGCGACGGGCTGCCCGAACAGCTCGGTGCCGGTCAGACCGGCCCGACCAACCCTTTCAGTTGGACCGGCATCGGAACGGTGGGCAAGGTGGTGCGGGTCCGGCATCAGCTGCAGCCGATAGAATGGTGTTCAGAGTTCGTGCTGGAGCTGACCCCGAGCACGGGCGACCGCCCCTGGCTCGTCAGCCATCCCAGAACACTGAACTGCCAACTGCCCGTGGAAGGGCGCGAGATGCGCTTCCCGGCCGTGGGCTTCCAAGTACCCGAGCGCGAGCGCGCCCAATTCAATGTTGCACCCCGTATACCGTTTGGCAATTAGCGCCGGCCGGGCGCCCGTGCTGGAGCCTTTCGGCGCCAAGTCCTGGCAGCGGCGGCTGCTGGTGCCCCGCTCGATGTGCGTTTTCGAGTCGCTGCCCTGCGCAGGCCTGTCGCTGCACGAGTACCGCTCGTTTGCGAGGCTTCAGGCCGCGCGCCTGTCGCCTTGGCTGAAGACCGGCGCCAGCGCGGCGATCCGCAATGGCCGCTTGATGCTGTGGTTCTGGGACCAGGAAGAGCTCAACGCGCTGCTCGCCCAATCCGGCGCCCAGAAATCCGACCTGCACCCCATCGTCGAGACGCTGTATCGGCCCATGGCCTGGCACAGCGACCGCGAGATGCTGCAGTGCGACGGCGGCGTGGAACAACTGCGCTTCGAGGACGGCGCGCTCATCAGCTCGCAGTGGCAGCCCGGCACGGGCGCGGCCACCGGTCCCTGGCGCGGCAGCCCCTGGGCTTTCGAACTACTGGGCAGCGGCAAATCAGAGCGTCAGCCGCTGGCGTTTTCAGGGTTTGCCGCGGCGGCCATGCGCTTCGCACCTGCGGCCCTGCTGACAGGGGCCGCGGCGTACGCGCTGTTCCACGCCGGCAACTACCTGGGCCTGGATCACCACCTGCAGGCCCTCGAGGGTGAAGCCGAACAGGCGGACCAGCGCATCAGCAGCTTGTCTGCGGTGGGTCAGGAGCTCAAGAAAGAGACCCAGTGGCTCGGCAGCTATCGCCAGCGCGCGGCCAGTGTCGACCTGCAGAACCTGATGGATGTGTTGCGGCCCGTGCTGGAGCGCAACGGCGTGGTGCTGAAGGAGTTCGAGCTGCGCAACGACCAGTTGCGCATCGCCGTGGTCGCCGTGGGCGGAGACATCGATCTGCCCGAGTTGCTGCGCAGCCTGTCGCACATGGCGGGGGCGGGCGATGTCCAGTTGCGCGACAACGCGGAGCTGCGCCAGGCCACCTTCACCGTGCAGGTGTCGGGCATGCGGCGCCTGCTGGGACCCGGAGCCTGAGATGGCCGACAACACCTTGATCCGCAGCACGAGTGATGGCAAGCCCCAGCGCGTGTGGCTGTTGGCGGCGATCACCGGCGCCATCCTGCTCTGGCTCGGCGCCGACGAGATGCAGTCCCGGCAGCCCTTGCTGCGCCAGCAGATCGAACAGGCTCGCAAGCGCATCGAGCGGTCTTCGCCTGCTGCGCTGGAAGCCCGCAAGGCCGAAGCCCGCCAACTGGCCGATGAGCGGCGCGCCATCCTGGACCGCCTCAAATCGGACGAGGACGAGCAGATGACCCGGGCGCGTCTTGTCTACGAGCTGCGTCAGAAGTGCGATGAAGTACCCATCGTATGCCGGGTGCGGCTGGCCGACCTCTCGGTCGGGCTGGTGTCTGCGCGCGCTGGCGGCGGTGCGGCGTCGACGCCAGGCACCGGTGCAAGCGGTGACGTTGAAGCGCTTGGCGTGGGACGCGCCCGCGCGGTGCTGTCGGGCAGCTTCAAGGATGAGGAACTGATGGCGCTGTACCGCAGCTTCGGCGACGACACGCGCTACCAGTGGCGGCTCAATGCAGTCGTGGTGCGCAACAACAATTTCGAGTTGGATGTGGAGCGACTGGTGCTTTACAGCCGCTCCGGCGACGCCCAGGAGCAGGCCAAGTGAGCGCGCGAGGTTCTGCCTTCCTTCGCCCGGATGCCCGCAAAGCGTTGCTGGGCCTCGTCTGCGTGCTGGTCTGCATCGGTGCATTTGCCCTGGGCTGGCGTAGCGCCGGACACGAGATGGTGACGCCGTTGGATGCGGCGAATCCCGCCACGAGCACGCGGGCCGCGACCCGTGCCGAGGCAGCGACTGCGGCCGCCAAAGCCGCCAGTGCCGCCGACATCGGGGTGCCCTGGCCCTTGTGGGAATTCCAGCTGGCCCAGCCCATCCCCGAAAGCGACCCACCTCGCACGCCCCTGCCCTGGCGCATGATCGGCGCGAGCCGCGCCGGTGGGCAGTGGAAGTTGATCGTGCTGCGGCAAGGCAAACCCGAACCCGAGTACTTCGGCATCGGCGACAAGCTCCCAGGGGGCTATCGCATCGAGGCCATTTCCGACGAAGACGTCACCCTGCGCCAGGGTCGCAAACAACTGATCCTGGCCTATATCGGAACGCAATGAAACGCAGCCCCATCACCCGCCTCCAACTGACCGCCATTGCCTGCGCATTGACGGGCTGTTCCGTCGCGCCCATCCCGGTGGCACCGGTCGATTTCAAACGCAGCCCCGGGTCGACGTCCCAAGCTTCCGGCTCCGTCACGGAATCGCCCGCTTCGCCCGAGTTCGTGCGCCTGCCGGGCTACGGCAAGCCTGCAGCCAAAAACACCGCCGAGACGCGGCCTGTCATCACGTCGGAGTCCTCGGCGCCGACATCGCCCGATGACGACGTGTCCATCGCCATCGAGCAGACACCGCTGCCGATGTTCATCCAGATCCTGTACGGCAACGTGCTCAAGCGCCCCTACAGCATCGACGCCGCGGTCCAGTCACGCACCGATCCGGTGACCTTCAAGACCTCCAAGCCGATCAGCAAGCAGCGCATGAACGAACTCGCCGCGACGCTGCTGCGCAGCTACCGGCTGACGGTCCAGGACCTCGACGGCCTGGTGAAGATCGGGCCGGAAGCCGCCCCCGGCCAGGGCGGCGGCGATCCCCGCATCCTCACCGGCAAGCTGCCGTCCACCGTCAACAATTTCTCGCCGATCTTCTACTACGTCGAGCTGGACGCCGTGCGCACGGGCGATGTCACGCCGTGGCTGCGCCAGGTGATGGGCCAGCGCATCGTCGTCACCGAAGACGGCAACCGCAACGGCCTGCTGATCAGCGGCAGTGCCGGCGACGTACGCGCCGCGCTGGCCCTGGTGGAATCCTTCGACCAGCCGCGCATGCGCGGGCGCGTCACCATGCGCATCACCCCGGTGTACGCATCGGCCACCGACCTCGCGCAGCGCCTGGTCGACGTGCTGACGACGCAGGGCATTTCTGCCGGCACCACCAGCAATTCCGCGACTGCGACGGTCGTGCTGATGCCGGTGCCCAGCGTCTCCAGCATCTACGTGTTCACGACCAGCCAGGCGATGCTGGACAACGTGCGGACATGGGCCCACGAACTGGACCGGGCGCCGCGCCAGTCGTCCGGCGCAGGTCTGTACACCTATCCCGTCAAGTACGCGGACGCTCAGGAGCTGGCCCGCACGCTGGGCGAGTTGCTGGGAGGTGGCAGCGGCGGTTCCAGTGCACCGGCCAGCAACACCGGCACCACCGGCAGTACTGGCGGCACGAGCAACCCGGCACGGGTCACCAGTTTCGGCCGCGTGGTGGTCAACAACGCCACCAACACGCTCATCATCCGCGGCACCAGCGCGGAAGAGCAGCAGCAGGTCAAGGATCTGCTGCGTGAGCTGGACCGTCCCACGAAGTCAGCCATGATCGAAGTGGTCGTGGCGGAGCTGCGCCAGGGCGCCACCGCCGACCTGGGCATCGACTGGAAGGCGGCGAATTCGACCGTCAGCACCACGTCCACGCGATCGGTGACGGGCGGCCCCTCGGGCCTGAGCGTGGCCTATGTCAACACGGCGCGTGACGTGCTCGCCAACATCAGCGCGCTGGCGACGAATTCGCAGGCTCGCATCCTGTCCAACCCACGCGTGCTGGCCCGCAACGGCGAGACCGCCACGATCCAGGTCGGCAGTGAAGTGCCCGTGGTGACGTCGCAGCAAAGCACGTCCAGCGGCGGTCTGTTCCCCGCGCAGAACGGCGTGTTGCAGTCCATTCAGTACCGTTCGACCGGCGTCATCCTGAGAGTTCGGCCGGTGATCAACTCGGGCAACCGCCTCGATCTGGATGTGTCCCAGGAAGTCAGCTCGGCGTCCACGACCCAGACGGGCGTGAGCGCCTCGCCGACGATCTCGACGCGCCGCATCGAGACCAAGCTGTCGCTGCGCGATGGCTCGACCATCCTGCTGGGTGGCCTGATCTCGCAGGACGGCTCGGTCTCCGATTCCGGCGTTCCCCTGCTCAAGGACATCCCGCTGCTGGGCGCGCTGTTCAAGAAGCAAGGCAACGACTCCAACCGCACCGAACTGCTCGTGATGATCACGCCCCACGTCGTCAACGACGACTTCGAGGCCGAGGAGATCTCATCGGCGATGCGCGACAGCTTCGGCACCTGGGCCCAGGATCTGAAGCTGTCTCGCGTGACCACGGAGCCGCCGGCCCCCGCACCTGCCCTCGCACCGACACCCACCCCGGCGCCCGCGCCAGTGGATCGCGAGCGTGACGCGCCGCCACTTGCCCCTCTGCCCGAGCCCGAGTCGGTGATCCCGCGCAAGACACCGGCAGCCCCGGCACCTCAAGCGCCGGCCGCCGTGGATGAGGGCGTTGAGCTGAGCAAACCCAACGCTGCGCCGGCAGTGACGACGACGCCTGCAGCCACTGCGCCCGCCAAGGCCACGGATCCCAAGAAGCCTGCCACGCCGACCAAGCCGCCGGCCCCGGGTTCAGTGCCTCCTGGCGTGCAGGGTCAGCAGGTCACCGATCCCAAGGTGCTGGACGAAATCAAGAAGCTGATGGAGCGCCGCTGAGGCGCTCGGCGCGGCGCGTCAGCCGCGCCCCAGTGCCCGCTTGGTGGCGCGCAGCACGCGCTGTCCAGCATGCCACCAGGCCGCACGGCGCTGATCCTGCGAACGCGTCTGCGGATTCAGATAGCGGTCCAGTTGCGGGTAGCTCAGCCCATTGCTGAACTGGTGGAACTGTGAAGTGATCCGACCCGGGTAGCGGTGGGCCTGCGCTTCGTCCTTGACATAGACGCACACCTGATCGTTCCAGATGTCCAGGTCCTGCCAACCGACGTAGGACTCCAGCAGCGCCGTCTTGTAACCCTTCTGCCGAGCCCACCTTGCCAGCGCGAGACCGCTGTCGGGATAAAAGCGCCAGCAGTCCACGGGATAGCGGTGGAAGTCCCCGTTGGAAGGCACGTTCATGTACAGCAGGCCGTCGCTCTTGAGGACTCGCTGGATCTCGATGAAGCTCTCCCAGAAGAACTCCGAATGCTCGAAGCACGAGGAGCTGAGCACCACGTCGATCGACTCATCCGCGAACGGCAGCTTGTAAGGGTCGGCGAGCACCACGTCCACGCCCGGGGCCTCCGCCAGATCCACGCCGATATAGCGCACATGCGAGGGTGCGATGGCGCGCAGCGAGCCATTCACATTGCGGGCGCCGATCTCCACCACCTGCGGTGAGGCCATGCCCTGGACGTAGGTCTTGAAGAAGCGGTCACCGTTCTTCATTGCGCTTGCATGCATTCCGAAAATCTGCCTTCAATCAATAGGTTCGGCGCGAAGGCCAAGACTGTCTCACGCGGCTCCCGCCGCGGGAACGGCAGGCCGCTGGTACTCGACGCCCAACAGCCCTTGCAGGCTGGCGCGTACATGCTCGGCCGATGACGGGCTCTCGCCGACAAGCTCATGCTGCAGCCAGTGCGCAAGGCCGGGGCCGCGAGCTTCGTCATCGAGCTTGGCGATGCGCAGCATCCGAAACCGCGTGGGCAGCGAGGTGTCACTGCCCGCCAGCAGTTCCTCGTAGAGCTTCTCGCCTGGCCGAAGTCCGGTGAACTCGATGGGAATCTGGTCCAGGCTGTGACCGGAGAGCCGGATCATGTCCCGCGCCAGGTCGACGATCTTCACCGGCTCGCCCATGTCGAGCACGAACACCTGCCCGCTGTCGCCGATGGCCACCGCCTGCACGACCAGGCGAGCAGCCTCGGGGATGGTCATGAAGTAGCGCGTGATCTCGGGGTGGGTCACGGTGACCGGTCCGCCGCGGGCGATCTGCTCCTTGAACTTCGGGATCACGCTGCCGCTGCTGCCCAGCACGTTGCCGAAGCGCACCGCGATGAACTTGGTGCCATGCCCCCGGCTCGACATGTGGCTGACGACCAGTTCCGCGGCACGCTTGGTGGCCCCCATCACATTGGTCGGGTTGACGGCCTTGTCGGTGCTGATGAGCAGGAAGCGCTCGGCACCGCACTCGGCCGCCGCCTGCGCGGTTTGATACGTGCCCAGGGTGTTGTTGCGCAGGCAGGCCCAGGCGTTGTCGTCCTCCTCCATCAGCGGCACATGCTTGTAGGCCGCCGCGTGGAAGATGATCTGCGGCCGGAATTTGCTGAAGACACGGCGCAACTGCTCGATGTCTTTCACGTCGCCGATCAGCCGCACCAGCGGCAGATGCGGGAACTTCTCGCCAAGTTCCTGCTCGATCGTGTAGAGCGCCAGCTCGCTGAGTTCGTACAGCACGAGGCGCGACGGGCCGTAGCGCGCCACCTGGCGGCACAACTCCGAGCCGATGGAGCCGCCGGCGCCAGTGATCAGCACGACCTTGCCGTTCAAGCATTCGCTGATGCCGCCTTCGTCGAGTTCAACGGGCTCGCGGCCCAGCAGGTCCTCGGGCTCGATGTCGCGCACCTGATTCACGCTGCGGCCCGACAGCAGTTCATCGCTGCTGGGCACGGTCAGCACGGGCAGGCCCGCCTGCCCCGCCAGCTCCAGAGCACGGCGGCGCTCCGCCGTGGATGCCGAGGGCATGGCCACGATGACGTGGGTGATGCCGTGCACGAGGGCCTGCTCACGCGCCTGCGTCAACGGCCCCAGCACCGGCACGCCGGCGACGCGTCCGCCCTGCTTGGCCGGCGCATCGTCCAGAAAACCGACCACCGCCCACCCCTGGCTGTGCTGGATGCCGGCCACCAACAGGCGACCGGCATCACCCGCGCCCATCACGAGTGCGCGGCGCTGTTCCTGCGCACTGCCACTGATCCGGCCCCGCATGTGCTCGTAAACCATGCGGTAGCTCAACCGCATCATCGCCAGCAGCATCAGCGTGAAGAGGGGGTGCAACGTCAGCACCGCGCGCGGCACACCGTGCAGATGCAGCATCAGCACTCCCGTGGCCGATGCCAGACCGGCGCAAAGGCAGACCATCGCCAGGCGCTGCACCTCGCCGAATCCCGAGAAGCGCCAGATGCCCTTGGGCACGTGCAAGGCGAGCAGTGCCACGGCATAAACAAGCAGAACGCCGGCCAGAACGAAGTGGTCGTAGTCCGGCCGCGCACTGAACCAGCGCTCGAACCCGAGACGAAACAGATAGGTGAACTGCCAGGACACCGCCACCATGGCGAGATCCAGCAGCAGGCCCAGCCGCTCCCGGTGCGGTCGCACGCGGGTGAGCAGGGCATCGAGACGTTGCCAATCCATAGAGGCGCGATTGTCGGGGCTCAGCCGCACAGCACGCGGGCCAGCGTGGCGAAGATCAGGCGCATGTCGGTCGCCAGGCTGGCGCGGGCTGCGTAGTCCGCGGACAACTGGAGTTTGGCCGGCAGGACAACTTCGCGATATTCGCGCTCGGGATCCGCCGCGGCCGCCAGCAGCTCTGCCTCATGGCTGAACGCCAGCGACGCCGGGTCGGTGATGCCGGGCCGCACCGCCAGCACGCGCTCGCGCAGCTCCGCCGGATAGAGCTCGACATAGCGCGGCAGCTCGGGCCGCGGGCCGACCAGGCTCATCGCGCCGCGCAGCACGTCCCAGAGCTGGGGCAGCTCGTCGAGCTTGGTCTGGCGCAGCACGTGGCCCGAGCGCGTGATGCGCGGGTCGGCGCCCACCGTGATGGCCGCACCCGGCTCGACACGCATGGTGCGGAATTTGTGGATGCTGAAGGGCACGCCGAACCGGCCGACCCGCGTCTGGCGGAACAGCGCCGGGCCTGGCGAATCGAGCTTGACCCAGATGGCCGCCAGCAGCAGCACCGGCGCGAGGGCCAGCAGGCCCAGCGCCGCGCACACCACGTCGAACAAGCGCTTGCTCAAGCCAGCAGGCCTCGCACGGCGGCAATGACACGCTCGACATCCGCATCGCTCATGGCCGTGTACAGCGGCAGGCTGACCGTGCGCTCGTAGGCCTTCTGCGAATGCGGGAACTGCTCGGGCGTCAGGCCGTAGCGGTCGCGCCAGTAGGGATGCTGGTGCAGGGGCACGTAATGCACGCTGCAGCCGATGCCGGTGGCGAACATGCCTTCGATGAAGGCGTCGCGCGTGATGCCGGCCGCATCGGCCAACCGGATGACGTAGAGATGCCAGGAGTGCGTGTCGCCCTCGGGCGCCTCCGGCGGCAGCACGAGGGGCAGGTCGGCAAAGGCGTCCTGATAACGCCTTGCGATCTGCTCGCGGCGGGCCTGGAAGGCCGGCAGGCGCTTCAACTGGTGCAGTCCCAGGGCCGCAGCGATGTCGGTCAGGTTGTACTTGAAGCCCGGCGCGACGATCTCGTAATACCAGCTCGGCACCTTGGCCGTGAAGCGGTCGAAGGCGTCGCGGCTCATGCCGTGCAGGCGCATGACGCGGGCGCGCTTGGCCAGCTCGGCATTGCGCGTGACCAGCATGCCGCCCTCGCCTGTCGTCATGGTCTTGTTGGCGTAGAAGCTGAAGACGGTGGCGTCGCTGCCCAGCGTGCCGATCAGCTCCTTCTCCAGCGTGGTCGGCAGCGCATGGGCGGCGTCCTCGATGACGCGCAGGCCGTGGCGGCGGGCGATGTCCAGCACGGCCAGCATGTCCACGGCCAGGCCGGCGTAGTGCACGGGCAGGATGGCGCGGGTCTTGGGCGTGATCGCGGCCTCGATGGCGGCGATGTCGATGTTCAGCGTGACGGGGTCGATGTCGACCAGCTTCACATCCGCGCCCAGATAGCGCACCACCTCGGCCGTGGCGGTGAAGGTGTGGGTCGTCGTGATGACCTCGTCACCGGGTCCCAGGCCGATGGCTTCCAGGGCCAGGTGCAGGCCGGCGGTCGCCGAGTTGACGGCGACGCATTCGATCTGCGGGTCGCCGAGGAATTCGGCGAAGGCCTGCTCGAAGCGCCTGGCCTTGGGGCCGGTGGTGATCCAGCCGGATTTCAGCGTGTCGACGACTTCGGCGATTTCGTCGTCGCCGAGTTCCGGCAGGGCAAAGGGGAGAAAGGGTTGGGCGCTCATCGGGCGTGATTTTCGACGATAGCGGCGGGCTCAGGTCAGGGCCTGGATGAAGCGGTCGGCCAGCACGGGATAGGCGTGATGGGCCATGGCGAAGGCACGGCCGCGCTCACCCATGGCCGCGCGTTCCGCGGGCGGCAGGGTGGCCAGCTTCAGCAGGCCCTGGGCCACGGCCTCGGCGTCCTCGGGCGCCACGGTCAGGCCCGCACCGGCTTCGGCGACCGGGTCGTTGCCAGCCTCGACCGAATGCAGCACGGCTCGCCCGGCCATCAGGTAGTCGATGAGCTTGTTGGGCGCGATGCCAAAGCGGTAGATCGGCGTGCGCTGCCAGCCGATGTACGCGATGTCGAAGTGGCTCAGCAACGTCGGGATCTCGGCCTTGGGGATGGGGGCGAAGAAGCGCACATTCGTCAGCCCCTCGGCTTCCACGCGCTGGGCCAGCCGCGCGGCCTCGTGGCCGCTGCCCACCAGCACGAAGCTGATGGGCCGGTCGCGCAACTTGGCAGCCGCCTCCAGCAGCACGTCCAGCGCATTCGGCAGGCCCATGGAGCCGGCATAGCCCACGATGACGCGGCCCGCGGCGCGCTCGGCCTCGAGGTGCGCCTTCAGCGTCTCGCCCAGCGGCGCGCTGTCGCCCTGCCACTCCTCGGGCGCAAAGCCGTTGGGCACGACGCGCAGGCGCTTCAGGTCCAGGCCCCTGGAGGCCATGTGCTCCTGCACACAGGGCAGCATGGAGACGACGACGTCGGCCTCGCGGTAGGCGTCGGCCTCGGCCTTGCCGCACATCAGTGCGAAGGGGTGGCGGGGCGACATGCCCGACAGCTCGATCAGCGACAGTGGCCAGAGATCGTGCACTTCGTAGACGAGTTTGGCCTTGGCGAGCTTGGCCAGCTTCTTGGCCACCCAGACATCCATGGGGTAGGTGCTGGACGCAATGACCGCATCGGGCCGGATTTCGCGCGTCAGCCGCCAGGCATCCGCGCGCAACTGGCGCAGGAAGGACAGGATGTTGCGCAGGCGGCCCACACCATTGCCCTGATAGCTCGGTACCGGCAGCCAGCGGTAACGGATGCCGTCGATGATCTCCTCGCGCGGCAGACCCGACATCACGGGCTGAACGGCTCGCACATGCGAGTAGCTGGCCGCGACGATGGTGACCTCATGGCCCGCCCTGACCCACTCGCGGGCCAGATAGTAGGGGCGGAACTCCATGCCATGCGCAGGCGAGCCGGCGTAGTGGTTGACGAGGAGGATCCTCATGCGGGGGTCAACTCCTTGAGCCGGGTCAGGAAACGCTGCACATGGGGCTCGAACAGCCCGTTGACTGCGACCCAGTCGCGGTTCGTGACGGCGAGTTTGCCCGCATCCAGCGCGGCCATGCGGGCCGGCAGATCGTCCAGCGAGCCGACGATGAGCCCACGCGCGGAATCGCCGATCAGCTCGCGGTTGGCCGGCAGGTCGGACAACAGCGGCACACAGCCGTGGGCCATCGCCTCCAGCACCGAGACCGAGACCGAATCGCTCTCGGGCAGGCTCAGGAACCAGGTCGAGCGGGCGTAGTGGCCGGCCTGGGCCTGAGCGTCGAGCCGGCCGACGAAGCTGATCTTGCCGGACAGGCCGCGGGCGGCGACGTCAGCCTCCAGCGAGCCGCGCAGCGAGCCGTCGTTGGCAACGACCAGGCGCGCCTCCGACTGGGCCGCGACGATGCGTGCAAATGCGTCGATGACGAGCTGGGGCCGGTAGATGGGCTCCAGCCCTCGATTGGCAAAACACAGCCAGGGCTGCTTCTTCGCGTTCTGCTTGGGCATGGCTTCGAGGCCGAAGGGGAAGGTCATGACCTCCCTGGCGCCCAGCTCGCGCATGCGCTCGGCCATGTGCAGGGAGTCCGAGGTCGTCACGGCGCATTCGCGCAGCACCTTCTTCGTCATCCAGCGCCAGGCGCCGCCGCGATTGGGCGTGACGAGGATGTCGCTGCCCCAGGCCGACCCGGCGATCTGGGCGCGCAGCCGCCAGCCCATGCGGGCGGCCCAGGCCAGGGTGCCGTGGGAGGTCAGGTAATGGGCGTGCATCCAGTCCGGGTCGGTATCGGCCAGCCAGGCGCCCACCTTGGGCAGCATCTTGATGAGGGCGACATTGCCGCCGCCGTGGTCGGGCGCGGTGTTCAGCGCCAGGCGATCGGCATCGGGCAGCAGCAGCTCCCACCCCGGCGCGAAGCCGCGCGACGAGATGGCCGCGAGCCGCACGCGCGGCTGCAGCATGCGCGCCCACTTCAGCAGATGCGGGCTTTCGCCATCGCCGATCAACACGAGTTTCAAGATCAAGTCCCCACAGCAGAAGTCGCCGGCACCGCGCCGCGATACAGCCAGGCCAGATAGGCCGCGAAATACAAGGGCATCACGACCGAGACGGCGCCCAGCGCCTGAGTGACGGGCCGACCGGCCCCCAGCACTGCCGCCAGGGCCAGCGCATACAGCGCGTTGCCGACCAGGCTGAAGCCCAGGGCGCCCCGCTGGCGCTGCGTCACCATGGGCGTCACCGTCAGCGGTGCACAGACGAAGTGTGCCGCGACATAGGGGGCGAACCAGCGCGCGTATTCGCCGGCCGGCGCCCAGTCGGCACCCAGGGCCCAGCCGAACAGGGCCGGCCCGACGACGGCCAGCAGCGCGGCGCCGAGCACGGCGGGCAGCAGCAGGCCGCGCATGGCCCGCGCCAGCGTCGGGCGCAGGCTGCGACCTTCGCGCCAATCCTCGGCCAGGCGCGACAGCAAGGCCTCGGAGAGCGCGCCGCCCACCAGCGTCGCGGGTGCCTTCACGAGGCGCACCATGACCGCATACCAGCCCGCCGCGGCCACGCCGGCATAGGCGGCGATCAGCGACAGGGCCACGGCCTCCTGCAGGCCGTTGATGAAGGCATGCGGGCTGTTCAGCAGCGGGAACTGGCGATAGCGCCAGGCCAGCGCGCGCAGGCGCCCCCAGCGCCGCCGCGCCGCGGCCGCCGTGCGGGCGCCATGCAGCCGCAGCGGCTGGCCGCGCCACCACAGCCACAGCGGCGGCAGCAGCAGGGACAGCAGCTGCGCTCCCACCAGGGCCGCGGCCGCCAGCCAGCCGCTGGCCCAGGCAGCCAGTTGAGCCGCGGCCAGCACGACCTGCTGCCCGACGCGGGCCTGGGCGATGGCGGCGAAGCGACCATGGCGGTTGTTCCACAGCGCCAGCGCCTGCTGCAGGCCGGACAGGGCGACGGCGGCCGCCAGCGGCAGCGCGTAGTCCCGCAGCCAGGTCACCTGCGACCAGCGCCCGCTCAGGGTGCCGCCAGGAAGGGCGGCGAGGCCCCAGGCCAGCAGCGCCGTGGCCAGGCCGGCGACCAGGCTCAGGCCGAGGGCCAGGGCCAGCAACAGCCCCGCCTCGGCACGCCGGCGCGGCAGCGGGATGGCGTATTCGTAACGGGCGTTTGCCACCGTCGCAAGGCTAGCCGCCACCGCGGCGAACCAGGCCCACTGGCCCAGCGTCTCGGCGCCGAAGACCCGGGTCAGCAGCGGCGCCATGGCCATCGGCAGCGCCTGGCTGATCGCCGACGCGGCGGCCAGCTGCGCGAAACGTTGACGCAGGCTCATGCCGAAAACCGCGCCCGCAGCGCCCGCGCCTGCCCCTCGCCGAGTCGGGCGTGCAGGCCCAACGGCAGGTTGGCGACGCAGGCCGCGGTGGCCTCGCCCACCGGGCAGTCGCCGGCGCTGTAGCCCGGACGCAGGCTGCCACGCGGATGCACGACGTCGTCGAACCAGCAGCCGAGCTCGATGCCCTCCGCGGCCAGCGCAGCGGTCAGCGTGTCGCGCTCCAGTCCGGCGGGCAGGCGCAAGGGATAGCGCAGCAGCACATCGCCGGCGCCGCGCTCGGTGCGCAGCGCGGCGGGCAGCAAGGCGTCATAGGCCCGGGCCTGGTCGCGGCGTGCGGCCCAGACCTCGGCGGCGCGCCGGGCCTGGCGCTCTCCCAGGGCCGCGGACCAAGGGTGCAGTCCCAGGCGGTAATCGGGCCGCGCCTCGCCCTGCAGTTCGGCGGCAGGCGTGTCGGCCACGACACCCAGGCGCCGCGACGGTGCGCGCAGCAGGCGCTTGAGGCCGGACAACAAGGGCACCGGAAGCGCCTGCACGAGGCGGTGCCAGGCCAATGTCAGCGCCTGCTTGGCCACGGCGCCGCTGGCCGGCCGGCGCCGAGCGGGGGGCTGCCACGTCGTGGCCGCCTCGTTGACGATCAGCGCGCCGCCCAGGCCGGTGGACAGGGGCTTGGAGTACTCGAAGCTGAAGAAGGCGGCATGGCCCAGCGTACCCACGACGCGACCGTCGGCGGCGCGACTGCCCCAGGCATGGGCGGCGTCCTCGACAAACACGATGGCCGGGAAACGCTCGCGCAGGCCGGCAATGCCGTTCAGGCTCAGCCCGAAGTTGTGGGGCAGCAGCACGAGGCGGGTGGCCGGACCGATGGCTGCAGCTATGGCCGCGGCGCTCGGGTTGAAGCCGCCGGCCTCGATGTCCACATAGCGCACCGCAAGGCCGAGGTGCTCGAAGACATTGGGCACCACGGCGCAGGTATAGCCCGGCAGCAGCACTTCGGCGCCGGCGGGCAGGCCCAGGCTGTCGACATAGGCGTGCAGGGCCGCCCGGCCGCTGCCGAACAGGTGCACCCGGTCGGCAGCGACGCCCAGCGAGGCGGCGAAGCGCGCGCGGAATTCGTCCAGGCAGGCGTCGCCTCTGAACAGCCAGCGCAGCGTGGCAAGGGGGAAGTCGAGCCAGCGCAGCGCCGTCGCCGCATGCGCCTTCATGACGGGGCCGCCAGGGCCCGCAGCGGTCGCGCCGGGCAGCCGCCATAGACCCAACCCGAGGCCAGGCGGCCGATGACCACGGCATGGGCGGCGATAACGACATGATCCTCGATGACCGCCCCCGGCAGCACCGTGACGCGGGCGCCGATGAAGACGTTGGAGCCTATGCTGACCGGGGCGCGGCGGTACTGCGTGCGGAACAGGCCGTCCGGCTCCGCATCGTTGGATTCGCAGAACAGCATCAGGCCCGGCCCGATGGCGACGTCGTCGCCGATGTCCAGGGTCTGGCCACCCACGAGAAGATAGGCGCCTGGCGCCAGATGGCTGTCACGCCCGATGCGGAATCGCCCTTGGCCGGTGGCCAGAATCTGCACATCGCGATAGAGCACGCTGCGTTCGCCCAGCGCACAGGCGGCGCCGAAGCGCAGCCGCACGCCGCCGTGCACAGCCGCGCCGGCACCGGCAGCCAGGCCGCGCAGCCGCCAGGCCACGGCACGCAGGCGGGCGGTGGCGGCTTCGAAGCGGTAGGGCCAAAGCGCCATCAACGCGACTCCGGCCTCGCGTGACGGCACGGCGGGCGGGCGGAAGCAGAAGCGGGTCGCGGCATGGTGGGCGTGTGGGCGAAAAAGGCCATCGGCGCCACATCGCGAGGGGTTGCGCGGGCCGGGCGGGGTGACGGATTCTAAAATCGCGGATTCACCAAGGCCCGCAATGACTCAAGCACCTCCCACCCCGCCCACCGACGACAACCAACTGATCGCCGAGCGCCGTGCCAAGCTGGCCGCGCTGCGGGCCGCCACGGCGGTGCCCTTCCCCAATGATTTCAAGCCCCGGCACCGTGCCCAGCCCCTGCAGGCCCAGTACGGCGAGGTGCCCAACGAGGAGCTGGAGCCCCAAGCCGTCAAGGTGACCGTGGCCGGCCGCATGATGCTCAAGCGCATGATGGGCAAGGCCAGCTTCTGCACGCTGCAGGATTCCACCGGCCGCATCCAGCTGCGCGTCACCATCGACAACGTCGGCCCCGAGGTCTACGACGCCTTCAAGCACTGGGACCTCGGTGACATCCTGGGCGCCGAGGGCACGCTGATGCGCACCAAGACGGGCGAGCTGTCCGTCGCCGTGACGACGCTGCGCTTGCTGACCAAGAGCCTGCGCCCGCTGCCGGACAAGTTCCACGGCATGACCGACCAGGAGCAGAAGTACCGCCAGCGCTATGTCGACCTGATCACCGACGAGGACGCCCGCAAGCGCTTCACGGCCCGCTCCAAGGCGGTGTCGGCCATTCGCAGCTTCATGGTCGAGCACGGCTTCCTGGAGGTCGAGACGCCCATGCTCCACCCCATCCCGGGTGGCGCGAACGCCAAGCCCTTCAAGACCCACCACAACGCGCTGGACCAGGAGATGTTCCTGCGCATCGCGCCCGAGCTCTACCTGAAGCGCCTGGTGGTGGGCGGCTTCGAGCGCGTGTTCGAGATCAACCGCAACTTCCGCAACGAAGGCATCTCGGTCCGGCACAACCCCGAGTTCACGATGATGGAGTTCTATGCGGCCTACTGGACGCATCACGACCAGATGGACTTCACCGAGGCCGTGCTGCGCCACGCCGCTGTCGCCGCGACCGGCAGCGCCGCGCTGACCTATGCCGGCAAGCCCGTGGCTCTGGACAAGCCCTTTGCCCGCGTCTCGGTGCGTGACTCGCTGATCCAGTTCGCCGGTCTGACGGGCGAAGAGGCCGACAACCCCGAGGTGCTGCGCGCCAAGATCGTCGCCGCCGGAGAAGAGGCGCCCGCCCGCTGGAGCCTGGCCGAACTGCAGTTCGGCCTGTTCGAGGCCGTCGTCGAAGAGAAGCTGTGGGAGCCCACCTTCATCATCGACTACCCCGTCGAGGTCTCACCGCTGGCCCGTGCATCGGACGCCAACCCCAAGATCACCGAGCGCTTCGAGCTCTTCATCACCGGCCGCGAATACGCCAACGGCTTTTCCGAGCTGAACGACGCCGAAGACCAGGCCGCGCGCTTCCACGCCCAGGTGGCCAACAAGGATGCCGGCGACGAGGAAGCGATGTTCTTCGACGCCGACTTCATCCGCGCGCTGGAATACGGCATGCCCCCGACCGGCGGCTGCGGCATCGGCATCGACCGGCTGATGATGCTGATCACCGATTCGCCATCGATTCGCGACGTGATTCTGTTCCCGGCCTTGCGTCGCGAAGCCTGAGCCTCAGCGCTTTGCCAGCGCCTTGATCCGGGCCCACAGCTGGGCCTTGGACAAGGTCGTCATCTGCATCGCCCCCATGCAGGCATCCAGCCGATGGGGACGATCGCGCAAGTCCTGCACGGCACTGGCCAGGCTGCTTTCGACGCTGTCGCCATAGGCCGTCGCCGCCTTCGCGATCGCCGCACGCAGCAACGGCTTGTCTGGCTGCATCATGGCCAGGTCGATGAGGTCGCGGCTGAAGACGCCGTCGTCACGCCAGCGGTCGGCCAGGGCCAGCAGCTTGCCTGCGGCGAGGTCCAGCGGTGTCAGCCCCAGCACGCCGGCGATGGCGTCGGCCGGGCCTGGCGGGTCGAATGCGATGCGCGCTTCCAGCACGATCTCGAACTTGATCGGCACGCCGCCTTCGCGGACCAGCGTGCGCAACCCGTATTGGTCGGCGCGGAGTTCCCGCGCCAGCGTGAGCTCCGCGCCGGGCCGAACCAGCGCGCCCAGGCCCGAGGGGCCTGACAGCAATTGGCGCAGCGCCCGGTAGCCGGCGAGATCGGACACGAGAAAGTCGATGTCCACCGACTCGCGGTACTCGCCATACCGCAGCGCCATGGCGGTGCCGCCGCCAAACCAGCAGGCGTGGGCAGCCAGCACGTCGGCATCCAGCGCACCGAGCACGGCCGCAATGCGGCGGTGGTGCTCGCGCTCAAACAAGCAGCCGCCCTCCGCCCAGCTCGTCGACCAGTGCCTGAATCAACCGCCGCTCGTTCGGCGTCAGGCGCTCGCGGTCGAGATGGCGCCAGTTGCGCTCGTAGAGGTCGAGCGCCTGCGCCGGGCTCAATTCGGTCACGCCAGGCAGCTGCCAGGCCAGTTGTTGGAGTGCGGGGTAGTCTTCGAGGCGCACCACGTCCGGCAAGGCGGACACCCAGGGCGCCTCGGGTTCGCGCACCTGCAGGCTCAGACCGACGGCCGACATCGCGCTCAGGTACGCGCCCATCGTCACCGAAGGCTCACCGCGCTCCACGCGGTGCAGCGTCACACGCGACATGCCGGCAGCTTCCGCAGCGTCGATCGCCGTTACCTTCTGCCGCTCACGCTCGACGCGGATGCGCTCGCCCAGCATGGCCAGCTGGGTGGCGACGTGGGACGGTACGGGTGGGGCTTTGGCGGGCATATGTTTCTCATTTTAGTCAAAATACCCGCCATGTATAGAATGAGAGACGCCTAAGTCACAACAGCGGCAGGCGCCTTGCCCGCAATGATCATCGCCAGCACCTCATCCTCATTGACCTCTGCCGTGCGGCAGACACCCACCAGGCGGCCGTTCTTCATGACGGCCAGGCGGTTGGACAGCGCAAAGACATCCGGCATGTCGTGAGTGACCAGCAGAATGCCCACGCCCTCGGCGCTGAGACGTCGAATCAGGTCATGAACCATGGCTGTCTCGGCCGGCCCGAGGGCCGCGCAGGGCTCGTCCATGATGAGCACGCGGGCCTTGAACTGCAGGGCCCGGGCGATGGCGACGACCTGCCGCTGGCCACCCGACAGCGACATCACCGGATCGGCGATGTTCTTGAAGTTGGGATTCAGCCGGGCAAACAGCGGCACGGCGGCGGCACGCATGGCGGCGTCGTCGAGCAGGCCCAGGCGGGTGCGCAGTTCGCGGCCCAGGAAAAGGTTGGCGACCGAATCGAGGTTGTCGGCCAAGGCCAGCTTCTGGTGGATGGTCTCGATGCCGGCGGCACGGGAATCGGCCGGGCTGGAGAACTTCACCGCACCGCCGTTCAGCAGCAGCTCGCCGCCATCAAAAGGCAGCGCACCCGCGATCATCTGCATCAGCGTGGACTTGCCGGCGCCGTTGTGGCCCAGCACGGCCAGCACCTCGCCAGGAGCCAGGCTCAGGGAGATGCCATCGACCGCGTGCACGCCGCCAAAGGATTTGCGCGCATCACGCACTTCAAGCAAGGCGCTCATTTCTGCACCACACGGTCGAAGACAACGGCGGCCACCAGCACCTGGCCCAGCACGACCATGCGCCAGCCTATGCCCACATCGGTCAGCAGCAGGCCGCTGTCGATGCTCTGGATGATGAGGGCTCCCAGCACCGTGCCGCCGACGCTGCCGCTGCCGCCGGCCAGGCTGACGCCGCCGATCACGGCCGCCGCGATGACGGTCAGCTCCATGCCCGTGCCCATCGAATTGGTGCCGGCGTTCAGGCGCGCCATGGCGACGACGGCCGCCAGCGCCACGAGAGCCGCCAGCAGCAGGTTGAGCTGGATCATCACGCGGCGCACCGGAATGCCGGCCAGGCGCGCCGCATCAGGATTGCCGCCGATGGCATAGACATAGCGGCCAAAGCGCGTGTGCTTGGCGATGAAGCCCAGCAGCAGCACGACGGCCACCCAGATCACCAGCGGCAGCGGCAGTCCCTGCCCCTGCTCCTGGCCTTCGATCTTGTAGGCGTTGAAGACGGCGACGCAGCCGAACACGGCCAGCGCGGCCAAGCCGCTCTTGATCAGTTCATGCTTGATATCGCTGGGCACCCCACCGGCACGCAACTGCGCGCGGCGTTGCACGATTTGCCAGCCCCACAGCAGTGCGACCAGGGCGACGCCCAACAGCCAACTGCCGCGCTCGCCGAGAGAACCATCCAGCCCGCCACCCAAGGCCAGCAGCCAGGGCTCGGTGACGGGCTGGGTCTTGCCATCGGCGATCAGGAAGGCCACGCCGCGCAGCGACACCAGCCCGCCCAGCGTCACGACGAAGGACGGAATGCCAATGACGGCCGACAGCCAGCCCTGGAAGAGGCCGACCACCAGCGCCAGGCCCAGGCCCGCGAACAACGAGGCGACGACCGACCAGCCGTGGGTGTACTGCAGCCAGGCCATCAGCACCCCGACGGCACCGAGCAGCGAGCCCACCGCGAGGTCGATCTGGCGTGCCACGATGATGAGGGCCATGCCACTGGCGACGATGCCGACGACCGCCGTCTGCTGGGCGATGTTGTAGAGGTTCTCGGCCGTCAGGAAGCTGCCGGTGAGCACATGAAAGCCGATGGCGATGGCCACCAGCACGGCCGCCATGACGGCGAGCCGCTGGGTCTGGGCGCTCATCGCCTCTCCTATTTGCAGGCCGCCGGGGCCTTGGCGGCGTCGACGCCCTTGCAGACGACGGCCTTGCTGACCCAGCCGGCGCTGATGACCTGATCCAGGTTGGCCTGCGTGATGCCGACCGGCGCGAGGAACTTGGCCTGCAGCGACACCTTGCGCTCGCCACCGGCCCAGGGCGCAGCACCGTCCACCTTCTGGCCGTTGGCGAGCTGCACGGCGGCCGCGGCCGCCTCCTTGCCCAGGGCCCGCGAGTCCTTCCAGACCGACACCGTCTGCGTGCCCAGTGCAATGCGGTTCAGGGCGGCATGGTCGGCGTCCTGGCCGCTGACCGGCACGCCCTTGACGCCACGACCTGCCAGCGCGGCGATGGCGCCGCCGGCCGTGCCGTCATTGCTGGCCACGACCGCATCGACGCCGCCTTTGAGGCGGGTCAGGATCTGTTCCATGTTCTTCTGCGCCACCTCGGGCTTCCAGCCGTCGGTGTATTCCTCGGCGACGATCTTCACGTCGCCCTTCTTGACCGCATCGGCCAGCGCATCCTGCTGGCCGGCACGCAGGAAGTCGGCATTGGGGTCACTGGCCGAGCCCTTGATCATCACGTAGCGGCCCTGAGGCTTGACGGCCAGCACGGCCTTGGCCTGCAGGCGGCCCACCTCGCGGTTGTCGAAGGTCAGGTAGAAGACCTCGGGCGCCTCGATGAGGCGGTCATAGGCCACCACCGGCACCTTGCGCGCCTTGGCCTTGTTCAGGGCCGGAATGATGGCGTCCTTGTCCATGGCCAGGATGATGAGGACCTTGGCGCCCTTGGCCAGCAGGGACTCGACGTCGCCGATCTGCTTCTCCGGCGAGCCGCCGGCGTCGGCCGACACATAGCTCGCTCCCAGCCGGGAGAGCTCGGCCTTGATGGCCGCCTCGTCGGTCTTCCAGCGCTCCTCCTGGAAGTTGGACCAGCTGACGCCGACCACCGGCCCAGCCGCAAGCGCTTTCAAGGAAGCCGCCAGCAAGACGCCAGCCGCCCACATCTTCTGCATTCCCATCTTGTCTCCAACGCCCGGTTGTCTTGGTGGGCCGCGGATTCTAGGAACGCCGGCAATAAAAAAGCGACCCTCTCGGGTCGCCTTTCATCGGTTTGAAACCGCTTTGTTTCGCGCTCTGCTCAACGCGAAGCCATGCCAGTGGCCGGACGCACGATGCGGGCCGGGAAGTCGCCCAGTTCACGGGCGGCGTTCTCGCCGTGGTCGGCAGCCATTGCGGCGGCTGTCTTTTCATCGACGCGCACTTCGGTGGGCTTGACGGCCAGGATGGCTTGACGCGGCAGCTTGACGCTGGCGGTGGCAGCGGCCTTGGCCGAGGCGGGGGTCGTCACTTCCACGCCCTTTTCGCCTTGGATGGCAGCCAGTTCGCCGCTGTTGCGAGCAGCAACCAAGTCGGCAATGACTTGCTCGCGGGTCAGCGGGGTGGAGGTTTGGGCGGAGGCGGCACCAGCGGCGACGAGGGCGATGGTGGCGATGACGATGGACAGCTTGCTCATGACGGGCTCCTTCAGCTACTGCAGGAACGTCCTGCTTTGGACACTTCGGACACCGCGACCGCGCTGTCCAAGGGTGTGAACTGTAGGCAGCCAGTCTCAGTAGAAATACCAGGCTGGCGGGAACTGACTATTCATCCAACGCAAATAGTCATCCCTAGGTCGTCATCGTTCCGCCACATCCAATCAACGGTGCTCGAAGCTCGGCGCGCGCTTGGCCAGGAAGGCTTCCATGCCCTCGCGCTGGTCGTGACTGCCGAACAGGGCATGGAAGTAGCGACGTTCCACCGCGACGCCATCCGTCAGCGGGCCCTGATAGGCGAGGTTGACGAGTTCCTTGATCAGCATGACCGACGGGCCGCTGAAGCCATTGATGGTTTCGGCCGCGGCCAGCGCCTCTTCCAGCAGCTTGTCGGCCGGCACGATGCGAGAGACCAGGCCGGCGCTCTCGGCCTCGGCGGCGCCCATCATGCGGGCCGTCAGCAGCATGTCCATGGCCTTGCTCTTGCCGACGGCGCGCGGCAGGCGCTGGGTGCCGCCAGCGCCAGGGACGATGCCGAGCTTGATTTCGGGCTGGCCGAACTTGGCCGAGTCGGCCGCGATGATGAAGTCGCACATCATGGCCAGCTCGCAGCCGCCGCCGAGGGCAAAACCCGCCACCGCGGCGATGACGGGCTTGCGGACCTGCAGGATGGTTTCCCAGTTCTTGGAGATCAGGCCGCTCTTGAAGGCCGTCGCAAAGGTGTGGGGCAGCATGGTCGGGATATCGGCACCCGCCGCGAAGGCGCGCTCCGAGCCCGTCAGCACGATGCAGCCGATGCTGTCGTCGGCATCGAAGGCGAGCAGGGCTTCGCCCATCTCGTCCATCAGCTGGTCGTTCAGCGCATTCAGCGCCTTGGGGCGGTTCAGCGTGATCAGCGCGGTCTTGCGTGGGCCGTCGCCGTGGACGGTGGTGATGATGCATTCATAAGTCATGGGCTGGGCCTCCTGGAGGTGTCGTCGGTTGATTCTGGCGCGGCTTGCAGCGGCGCGCTCTTGAGCATGAGGTCGATGTAGGTGTCGGCGTCCTGGCGGATGATCAAGTGCACCGGCAGGTATTGCAGCGAAGGTGCGAGCCAGACCTCGGCTGAGAGGTCGCCGGCACCGATCGCCCGGGTGGGCCGGAGATGCCAGGCGGCGAGCGGCCCCATCGGGGTGTGCAGCACCTCTTCGCCAACCACCTCGTACTGCCAGGCGTACTGCCTGCGCGGCAGTACCAGCGGGAACTGCACGGTGCGTCCGGCCTGCAGCGGCTCGCGACCCGTCAGATAGAGCCAGGTCAGCTGGACGAACTGGCTGGCCGAGTCCTGCGCACCGCGCGGGGCCGGTTCGCGCGCGCCGGTCGCGAGTTGTACCTGTCCCCCCTGGAATAACACGCTGGACCGGCGCGCGTCGCTGAGGATGACCTTGGTCTCCTCATCGTAGCGCTGCGGCGCGATGCCTTCGGGCGTCAACTGGCCCTGGCTGCTCATGCGCCGCGTGATCAGGGGCGCGAAGCTGGCGCCGACGCCAACGTCGAGATGAACCTGGTAATCGCGGCCCCTGCGCAGCCATTCCACCTGGGCCTGGCCGCTGACGGGGCCACGGTAGTTGCCCGTCAGAACATAGCTGAGCCGCGTAGACAGCGGCCACTCGGGACCAGGCTCGTCGCTGGAGGGCGCCGAAGCGGCCTGGACGACAGGGGCGGCAGTCTCCGGCACAGAGGGTGGCGCTGCGACGGGTTCGGGCGGAGGCGATGGCGCCGCTGTCGGGGCCGCTGGCTCTGGCGCGGAAGCCGGCAGCGCCGGCGGCTGCGCTTGCAGCGGCGGTTGGAATGGCTCCACGGCCCGCCGGGCAGGAGGCGCATGCGCGGTGGCGGGCGGCTGCGGCTGCATCTCGCGCACCCAAGCCACCTGCATGCGGGGCGGCATCGGAGGCGGGCCATCGCTGGCCCAGCCTTCCGCGATGCGCTGCACCTCGCGGCCGAGCAGCAGATGCAGGGCCAGCACGACCAGCACCAGCAGGGCCGGCGGCCGCGGCGTCTTCATCGCTGGCTCAGGCGCCGAGCCAGCGGCGGCGCGCCGTGTGAGGCCCCTCGGCCAGCGTCAGCGCGACAGCAGCGGATTGCGCGGCGGGAAGTTCGACATCGAGTTCGACGAGGCGCTGATCGCGACCGACCAGCAGGCGCAGCCGCGTCTCGCCGACGCCCAGCAGGCCCTGCACATCGTCCAGGCGGCGCAGGCGCCAGCCGTTGCAACCCAGGATGTCGTCGCGCGCATTGATGCCACCGGCCTCCGCGGCTCCGCCCGCCAGCACGTGGGTCACACCGACGCCGGTGAGCGCGCCCTCGCGGACACGCAGCCCGAGCCGCTGGGCCACACTGGCGCGGCCCTCGTCTCGCCAATTGACGCCCTGCGCCTGCAGCAGCTCGCGCAGCGGCAGCTCATCGCGGCCGTGCACCCAGGTTTGAAGCTGCGCCACAAGCTCTTCGCCAGCCAGGGCGCGCACGGCGCCGAAGATGTCGGCCTCGCTGACCGGGCCACCCGCGCTGGACTTCCACAGCCTCGCCATGAGCGCATCCAGGCTGGACTTGTGCGCCCGCAGGCCCAGGTCCAGGCAGAGCGCAACCAGAGCGCCCTGGGCGTAGTAGTTGCTGGCCGTGTTGACGCTGTTCTCGTCGGGACGGTAGTACTTGGTCCAGGCCTCGAAGCTCGCTTGGGCCAAAGGCTGCACGCGCCGCCCCGGCGTCGCCAACACGCTGTTGACGCTGGCAGCCAGCAGCTTCAGATAACGCGGCGCATCGACCAGGCCGGCGCGGCACAGCATCAGCTCGTCGTAGTAGCTCGTGAAGCCTTCGAAGAACCACAGCAGCTCGGTGTAGTTCTCGCGCTGGTAGTCGAAGCTGGCGAACTCAGCGGGGCGCAGCCGCTTGACGTTCCAGGCGTGGAAGTACTCGTGACTGAACAGGCCCAGCAGGCGCGCGTAGTTGTCGCTCGGCGCGGCGGCTTCGGTTGCCGTCGGCAGCTCACGCCGGGCGCAGATCAGGGCCGTGCTCGCGCGATGCTCCAGGCCACCGTGGCCGTCGTCCACGGCCCAGAGCAGGAAGCTGTAGCGCTCGAAGGGTGCCTCGCCCCAGAAGGCGATCTGGGCCTCGCAGATGCGCTGCACATCGGCCAGCAGGCGCTCGCCGTCAAAGCTGGGCCAGGCGCCCACGACGACGATGCGGTGCGGCACGCCGGCCGCGCTGAAATCGCCCTGCCAGTGTGAACCGATCTCGAAGGGATGGTCGAGCAGTTCGTCGTAGCCAGCCGCTTCCCAACCGCCCTTGGCAGCGCGCATCTCGGTCGCGATGCGCCATGTTGGCGGCACGCCTGCCAGCTCGAGGTAGTGCGTCTCGGCCTCGCGGCCGTGCGCACGCAGGCACAGGCTGCTTGCGTTGAAGAAGGCGCGTTGGCTGTCCAGCCACGCCGTGCGTACCGAAGCGTCGAAGGCGTAGACCTCATAGCTCAGCGTCAGCGCCGCGCGACCGCTGCAGCGAACGCGCCAGCTGGCCTTGTCGAGCTGCTCGACGGCCAATGCCTTGCTGCCCTGGCTCGCTGCCAGACCACTGAGGTGTTTGGCGAACTCACGCACCAAGTAGCTGCCGGGAATCCAGACAGGCAGGCTGAAAAGCTGTTCCGCCGCGGGGTTGGCCAGCGTCAACGTGACGCGATAGCGATGGGCCGCGAGGTCGGCCAGCTCGACGCGGTAACTCGGTCCGCGCATCAGCTGGCAGCGGCTGCGAGGAAGCAGCTTAGCGCGGCAACGGCCGTCAGCCGGAAGCGCAGCGTCAGCCAGTCGGCGGCACCGAATTGCGGGTAGATGCGCCGGTCCATGGCGTAGCAGACGATCAGCACACCACCCAACAAGGCCAGGCCGGCATGCGGCGGCATCAGCACGCCCAGCCAGCCCAGCAACGAAGCAGCAACGCCCCAGACGAGCGCCCGCCTCTCGAGCAGACCGCGCGCAAAGGCCAGACCCCAATGGATGCCGCCCAGAAAGGAGGTGATCAGGGCTGCATAGGTGGCTGTGGCGAAGCGGACGAAGCGGTAGGGATCCTCTTCGCGCGGGTCGATCAGCCAGATCAGCGCGCAACCCAGCACGAAGGGAACAAGGCCGGCGTAGGCCAGGCGGTGCGCGAGCTGGCGCAGTTCGGGCGTCATGGGCTCAGGATTTGCTGGCCGGCGCAGCCAGGGCCTGCAGGCGCTTCTCCAGCTCGGCCGGGCCGACGGCACCCGGAATGCGATTGCCGTCTTCCAGCACGATGGCCGGCGTGCCGTTCACGTGGATCTTGCGCGACAGCGCGAGGTTGCGCTCGAGGGCTGTCTCGTCGCAGGGCGCCGTCAGCTTGGACGGCTGTTCACTCTTGAGCATCCAGTTGAGCCACGCATTGGCGTTGTCCTTGGAGCACCAGATATTGCGCGCCTTCTCGGGCGAATCGCCGCCGAGGATGGGGATGAGGAAGGTGTAGACGGTGACGTCCTTGAGCTCTTGCAGGCCCTTCTCGAAGCGCTTGCAATAGCCGCAATTGGGGTCGGCGAAGACGGCGATGCGGCGCTTGCCGTTGCCGTTCTTCCACATCAACGCGTCCTTGAACGGCAGGCTGGCGAAGTCGACGCGGTTGAGCTGGGTGATGCGCTCTTCGGTCAGGTTCTTCTTGGCCTTCAGATCGATGAGCTCGCCCTCGATGAGGTAGGTGCCGGTCGGGTCCGTGTAACGCACCTCGTTGCCGATACGGACCTCCCACAGGCCCGGCATGGGCGAGGGGCGCACCTCATCGATCTTGGGCGCATTGGGCATGCGTTCGGCGATGGCCTTGCGGATGATGGCCTCGTTGGCGAGGGCGGGCAGGCTGGCTGCGACAAGCAGGCCGGTAAGGAGTCGAAGGGCGAGAGCACGCACGATAAGGAGCCGGTTGGAGTTAAAGCCCGAGAGCACGCTGGGTCAGCCAGCGCTTGACGGGGGTGAGTTGGTCGAGTGCGTCCAGGCCGCGGTTGCGCAGGCCCTGGACGGCGGGGGAGGAATTGGCGAAGAGCCGCTGCAGCGCGTCAGTCAGCTCACCCATGGCGAGCGTCGGCGCCAGACGCTCACGGGCGTAGCGGCGCAGCAGGCGCTCGTCACCCAGGGGCCGCCAGGACTCGCGCTGCGCCAGCACGCGGGCCAGCGCAGCAACATCACCCAGGCCCAGGTTCAAGCCCTGGCCGGCCAGAGGATGGACGACGTGAGCGGCATCGCCGAGGAGAACCCATCCGGGGCCGCTGACCGCATCGGCGCGCGCCAACGTCAGCGGCCAGCTTGATCTCTCGCTGCCCAGGCTCAGCACACCCGCAGCGCCGCCAGTCGCGACGTTGATCTCACGCTCGAAATCGGCAGCCGGCATGTCCTGCAACTGCTCGGCTCTCGCCGCGGCGCAGGACCAGACCAGGCCATAGGAAACGCCTGGCACGGGCTTCTCGAAGGGCAGCAAGGCCAGCACCTCGCCTCCCGGATGGAACCATTGGCGTGCGACGCCCTGATGGGGCAGGTCGGCTTTCAGCCGGGCAGCCAGCGCGTGATGGCCATAGGGCTTGGGCTTGAAGGTGACGCCGAGAGCGGCGCGGGCCGCAGACTCGCGGCCTTCGCAAAGCGCCGTCAGAGCTGCCGGCGTGTTGTCCGCAACGTTGTGCACATGGGGGGAGAAGCGCAGCGCGGTGGCGAGCTGGGCCTCCAGCGCAGCGGCGTCCACGATGACGGCCAGTTCGCGCAGGCCCTGCTGCCAAGCCGAAAAGCTCAGCCGTCCAGCCTCCTGGTTCGCAGCCGCGTCACCACTGACGACCATGTCATAGACGGGGCTGACCACATCCGGCGGCAAGCTGCCCCAGACCTTCAGCTCGGTCAACAACGCGACCGACGCGGCGTTGAGCGCATAGGCCCTTACGTCGTCGGCCCGCGACGCTTCCGGCACGCCCGTCATGCCGACGGAGAGTCCCTGAGCAGCCAGGCTGAGCGCCAGGCTACTGCCGACAGCGCCACGCCCCCTGACCAACACATCTACAGATTGCATGGGGCGATTGTAGGCAGGGGGTATGACCGCACGAGAGCCAGGGCCGCCCGGCCGGCCGGGCAACGCGCGCCGACTAAAATCACCGTTTTGGCGCCGGCTTGCCGCCGGTCGCCCTCCCCCAACGAAAAGCCCCGCCATGAGCCTCAAATGCGGCATCGTGGGCCTGCCCAATGTCGGCAAGTCCACGCTCTTCAACGCCCTGACCAAAGCCGGCATTGCCGCCGAGAACTACCCCTTCTGCACCATCGAGCCGAATGTCGGCATCGTCGAGTTGCCGGACCCCCGCCTGGCGGCGCTGGCCGAAATCGTCAAACCAGAGCGCGTGATGCCGGCGGTGGTGGAGTTCGTCGACATCGCCGGCTTGGTGGCTGGTGCGAGCAAAGGTGAAGGCCTGGGCAACCAGTTCCTGTCACACATCCGCGAGACGGACGCCATCGTCAACGTCGTGCGCTGTTTCGAGGATGCCAACGTCATCCACGTGAATGGCAAGGTCGATCCGATCTCTGACATCGAAGTGATCCAGACCGAGCTGTGCCTGGCGGACCTCGGCACGGTTGAAAAGAGCCTGCACCGGTACAACAAGGTCGCTCGCGCCGGCGACAAGGAAGCCATCGCTCTGGTCAAGGTGCTGGAAAAGTGCCAAGCCGCGCTGGATCAAGCCAAGCCTGTGCGAACCATCGATTTCAGCAAGGAAGAGCTGGTCATCCTCAAGCCTTTGTGCCTGATCACGGCCAAGCCCGCCATGTTCGTCGGCAACGTCGCTGAAGACGGCTTTGAGAACAATCCCTTCCTTGAGCGCCTGAAGGAATACGCCGCGGCCCAGAATGGCCCCGTGGTGGCGATCTGCGCGAAGACCGAGTCGGAACTCTCCGAGATGGAAGACGAAGATCGAGCGATGTTCCTGGCTGAGATGGGCCAGGATGAGCCGGGGCTGAATCGCCTCATCCGTGCCGCCTTCAAGCTTTTGGGCCTGCAAACCTACTTCACTGCTGGCGTGAAGGAAGTGCGCGCCTGGACTATCCATATCGGCGACACGGGGCCGCAAGCTGCGGCAGTCATCCACACCGACTTCGAGCGTGGCTATATCCGCGCACAAACCATCGCCTACGATGACTTTATCCAGTACCGCGGCGAGCAAGGCGCCAAGGACGCCGGCAAGATGCGCGCGGAAGGCAAGGAATACGTCGTCAAGGATGGTGACGTGCTGCACTTCCTGTTCAACGTCTGAGCTCCTGACGTCGAAAGTTCAAGGCCAGCTTGATGCTGGCCTTTTTGTTGCCAAGCTCAGGACGGAGCAGGCCAACTGCGGACGACCTCGTGATGGCTCAGGCCCTTGTGACTACAGAGCAGCGCAAAGCCATCGGCGATCCAACTCAAGGGTTCGTCAAGCGGCGTCAGAGGCAGGTGATGCTCGCCGTCATAGAAGACCGTCATGTGCGCATCAGAAGTCAATTTGCATTTGACTTGCCGGTTCCGGATTGACGCGGCCAGTTCTTGCTGCAGCTGAGCTACCGCTTGTATTGTTGGCGGTGAACAAGTCAGGAAACAGGCCATGCTGCCTTTGAATCCGACAAGGCTTTCATGCACGACAGGGATGCGCCGACTCATCACGCTTGTGCATGCTGCCTCGATCGCGTTCAACGACTCGCGGGAATAGCTGCCCGTGAACTTACCAATCTCGAGTACGGTGACATGCCACAACGCTGGCTTGCGCAACTTGGAGGCGGATGTCCGATAGCGCTGCTGCAAGAGCTCGATGGGCTTGCGAAGTGCAGCGTGCTGTCCTGCGATGTCGGGCCGGAGCGCCAGAAAGAGCTCATATTCGCTTGCTGGCTTCCGGCCCGCGGGCGTTGTGGGGAACCATGGAGGTTCGGCGTCGGCAAAGCCAAGCAAGTCGAGTTGATCGCCAGACATGATGAAAACTCCGACCAATTATTCTTTGCCGCAAAAGTACAAACGCCCCAGTATCTTTCGATACTGGGGCGTTGCACTTGATAAATAGCCTGACGATGACCTACTTTCACACGGGAATCCGCACTATCATCGG